>Ga0164318_10000979_pt1 | contig 24163 bp, 26 predicted proteins | sample GuaBasSedimGuay9_FD_113734 | JGI IMG/M metagenome (GOLD analysis project Ga0164318, IMG submission 113734) | Subseafloor sediment microbial communities from Guaymas Basin, Gulf of California, Mexico - Guay9, Core 4571-4, 0-3 cm | ecosystem: Environmental > Aquatic > Marine > Hydrothermal vents...
CGAATTACTGTTAATGACATATTAATAGATGATGATGATATGTATAGTCATCTAGTTAAAGTAACAGTCATGGGAAATGAAAATGGAACAGACTTGGATCTATTTAACGATACAATTAGAATTACTGTTATTGTTGAGTTATTAGAACCGATTGATATGGATGAAGCAATATCAAGAGGTTTAAATATAGATTTAGTAAATGTTAATAACTCTATTACGGCATATGAAGATTTAGTAGGTAAGACGATTAACTTTACTTTAGGATTTGAATTAGTAAAAAAAGAAGTAATTGAGTAACACACATATTAGAAATAATGAACACAAAATAGAAAAAACTAAAAAAACGAAAAACAAAGGAGATTAAAAAAATGATGAAATCAAGAAAATTAGGAATTGGATTATTATTAATGTTAGCTGTAGTTGTTACTACAGGAACATTTGCTTATTGGGCAAGTAGTTTATCACCAGATACAGCTACAAACGGAGATGTGACAGTTACGATTGGAACTGGCGCAGCAGAATCATCAACATTAACATTAACGGCTTACACAAGTAATACAGGTTCAGCATTGGTGCCTACTGGTAATGGAGCAGCAGGATCTGACACAGCAACATGGACTATCCCAATGGATTGGGATCAAGATAGTGGAACTGAATTTGCAGGAGCTACTGGTGATTTAACTATTACAAATGTTACTTACGCAATGACAGGATTCACATCAGCAGAATTAGAAGTATTATTTAGTGCATCTATTCCAGCAACAGTCCTTACTGAAGGAGCTGCATCACAAGACGTAGTTTTATCAGTTGTATTTGATCATGAACCAGCTGATAAGACTGAATATGATAACATTAAAACTGGAACATTAACTATTACAATTGAATTTACAGTAAATCCTAATTAATAGGTAAATTATTTAAACAAAAAAGTTATTGATAATAAAGTAATAAAAAACCATGATAAACTAAAAGTACATTTTAATAATGACTATTAGAATAACCATGGTTTTTTCATTAATAATTAAATTTACATGGTATAATTAATTATTAAGTAATATGTGAGGAGCAAAATAATGGATAAACAAATGAATAAAAAGAAGTATCTAGAATATATAAAAATAGGATTGTTTTATCTTATAGCTGGAGTATTAGTTTTATATATTTCAATTGCTATTTTCATACCAGATAAAACTGTTAAAGTCTTTGGATTTAAACCTTATGTCGTTATTACTAATAGTTTAGAACCTTATATTAATGTTAATGATTTAATTATTGTTAAGAATCCTAAAATTGATGATTTAGAAGAAGAAGATGTAATTACTTTTATGGCAGATATTAATTATGATGGTGAAAAAGAAGTAGTAACTCATTTTATTTATTCAATCACAGAAAATAATGATGGAGATACTATTATTAGAACACACCGTTATTTTGAAGATGGTGTTACTGTTATACCTGATTACTGGGTTATTGGCGCAGACGATGTACTTGGACAATATGTTTTTAAAATTAATAAACTTGGGTATATAGTGCAGTTTTTAAAGAGCCCATTCGGTATCGCAACTGTAGTTGTTAATATTGGTGTTGTAATTGGAATTGTTTACTTAATTAAAAAGGGAGATCCAAAAGTTATAAAAAAAGAAGAAGACAAAGAAGAATAAAAACAAAAAAATATTTTGAAATAAAGTGGTATATATGAAAAACACACAATTATTAAATAATACTAAAAAGATAATATACAAATTAAAAAATCTATCTATACAAAAAAAGGAAAAGTATGCTAAGATTGGATTTTTTCTTTTTGGATTTATTTTACTTTTTAATATTAGTATTATGATGATATATCTAATTGATTCAAATTATCAATTTAGAATATTTAATCATGCATATGTAAACGCAGTTTTACCAAATCAAGATATTAATAATCCTCTTAAATTTGGAATAGTTAAAGTTAAAGAATTACCTTTTGAGGATATAAAAGTTGGAGATAAAATAATAATTTATGATGATTTTGGATATAAAATATATTGGATTGAAACAGTTATGGCTGTTGATAATGATAATTTTACGGTATCTACATCATATGATCAAGATGTTACTAATACTTTTGATAAAGATAATATTATTGGTGAATATGTCAAAAATGCGAATTTATTTGGAACAATATACTATTCGTCATCATTTCTAAAAGGATTTATTTTTATAACGCTATCACATGGTATTTTACTTTATGTTTATTACTATTTATTTATGACTAAAAAAGAAATAGATATTTAACTAAACGATTAAGAGGTAATATTATGAAAAATACAACTTATAAAAACATTAAAAATATATTGTTTATTTTATTTGTACTAATTATAAGCAGTTATATTTTACTAAAGATATTCATACCAAATAAAACAACTGAAATTTTAAGATATAATTCTTATATAGTTGTTTCTTCGAGTATGGAGCCAGATATAATGACTAATGATATGATCATTATTCATAAAGTAAAAGAAGAGAATCTTCAAATTAGAGACGCTATTACTTTTGATGTTTATCTTCCCGAACTTGGGGAAAATAGTAAAGTAACACATTATATTGGTGATATATTAGATAATGATGGTACAATCATTTATAAAACTCAAGGTGCTACAAAAGATATCGGAGATTTTGATAATTGGAAAAATGCTGATAACGAAGATGTAGATATTACATATAGTAATATTGATGGTAAAGTTGTTTTAGTTATTCCGTATGTTGGATATATAATAAATGTTTTAAGAAATCCTGTAGGACTATTATTAATCTTTGTAAATATTGGAATTATATATTTACTAGTTAAGGTTATTAAAACACCAAAAAGTAATAACGAAAGAAAGTAAGTATATATATAATAATGGCTATTTAAAGCGGACTGTTATAGTTCGCTTTTAATAATTTGTATTCACACTAAAAAGCTAATTTAATTGTTATAAAAATATTGATATGATATAATTAAATAACTTAGATAAATAATAAAATATTGATATATGGAGAATAATTATGTTAGAAAAGGATATGTATAAAAATTTAAAAACATATTTAGAAAAACTTGGATATACCGTTAAAGCGGAAGTTTTAAATACAGATATAACCGCCGTAAAAGATGATTTTGTAGTAGTTATTGAAATGAAAAAAACTTTAAATACTACATTGATGTATCAAGGGTCACAAAGACAAAAACTGTGTGATTATGTTTATTTAGCTATTTTAAGACCAACAACTAAACAATTAAGATCATCTCAATTTAAAGAAAAATTACATCTTGTTAAAAGATTACAACTTGGAATAATTTTTGTTGATATTAATAATGACACATCTGAAACTTTTTTAGATCCAAAAAATTATACACTTAGAAAAAATAAAATAAAGAAAAGAAAACTTATTAAGGAATTTAAACAACGTCGGACAGCTTTTAATTTAGGTGGAGTTACAAAAACTAAAATAATAACTGCTTATAGAGAAAGTGCGATTTTAATTGCTTATTATCTTAAAGATGGGATGTTACCATTAAAAGAAGTTAAAAAACTTACTAAAGATTATAAAACAGCTTCAATCTTACAAAAAGATTATTATCACTGGTTTGATAGGGTTAACAGAGGATTTTACCAATTAAGTGATACGGGAATTAGTGCTTTGAAAGAATATTCGTATGTTATTGATGAATTAATAAATAACTAAACAACTAAAGTTTTATAAAGGAGATATTATGGAACAATACGAATTAATCGCAACATCAACTTTTGGAATAGAAGGTGTTGTAAAAAGAGAACTTGTAAATTTAGGATTTAAAGTATCAAAAACAGAAAATGGTAAAGTTTCTTTTTTTACTGATGCACAAGGTATAGCTAAAGCAAATTTATGGCTTAGAACCGCTGATAGAGTATTACTTAAAATAGCTGAGTTTAAAGCTTATACTTTTGATGAATTATTTGATAAAACAAATAAACTTGATTGGTCTAAATATATCTCTAAAGAGGGTAAGTTTATTATTAATGCTAAAAGTGTTAAATCAAAACTTTATAGTATAACTGATTGTCAAAAAATAGTTAAAAAATCAATAGTCGAAAACTTAAAAAACAAATATAATGTTTCTTGGCTTGAAGAAACAAAAGAAACATATAGTGTATTAGTTTCTATCTTAAAAGATACAGTAACTTTAACTCTTGATACATCAGGAATAGGACTCCATAAAAGAGGATATAGAATTAGGGGTGTTAAAGCTCCATTAAAAGAAACATTAGCTGCTACATTAGTACTACTTAGTTATTGGAATAAAGATCGAATTCTTTATGATGTTTTTTGTGGTTCAGGAACAATAGCGATAGAAGCTGCGATGATTGGAAGAAATATTGCTCCAGGATTAAATAGAGATTTTGCTTCAAAACATTGGAGTTTTATTGATAAATCAGTTTGGAAAGAAGAAACAAAAAAAGCGTATTTAGCTATTGATTATAATGTTGAATTAAAGATATTTGCTTCTGATATAGATGAGTTTAACATTTTAGGTGCAATTGAAAATGCTGAAGAAGCTGGAGTGGATGACTGCATTATATTTGTTAAAAAGGATTTTAGAGATGTTGAATATAATGACGACTATGGAGTAATAATATCTAATCCACCATATGGAGAAAGATTATCTAGTGATGAAAGTATCGAAAAACTATATAAGGATATGGGAATAATTTTCAATAAATTAGATACTTGGTCTAAATATATTATTACCGCATTTAAGGGATTCGAAGATGTTTATAAGAAAAAAGCAGACAGACAAAGAAAATTATATAATGGAAGAATAGAAACATGGTATTACCAATACTATGGTCCTAGACCTCCACTAAAATAAATATAATAATTTAACAAAGGTGGGAACATAAATGAAAATAATTAATGAAATATTTAATGATGAACTGATAAGGCATTTAGCTATTAGTGTTTTTTTATATGTTTTTCTTTCTATTATAGTTACCTCTATAACAGGTAGCTTTTTAAATATAATGCTAGGATGGAATATTATTTTAGCTTTTGTTCCAGTATTTTTTGCGTATATATTTATGATAACTAGTAAAAAAGAAAATAAATCTCTAATATCAAAATTAAAATTAATTATCATTTTCTTAGTATGGCTTTTGTTCTTTCCTAATTCATATTATGTAATTACTGATTTTATTCATCTTGGTGGAGAAGAGTTTTATTATTCACTAGGAATGTATAGTGGATGGATATATACTGATAATTTTCTTGGATACTTAACTTTAACACACATATTTCTAGGTGCATTTATCGCCGTATTTATGGCTAGTTATTCTCTTAAAATTATTCATAGTTTTTTAATTGTAAAATATAAAAAAAATATAGCTATAATAATATTATTTATGATATTAACATTATCAAGTATAGGAATTTACATAGGTAGATTTTTAAGGTTACAATCATGGGATGTATTTAGATTTATAAATATAATTAAACAATTTATTCAAAGTTTAGATGTTTTTGCTTTTCAATATATTTTAATATTCACAGTAATTCAAATTGCTTTGTATTATTTTACAAATCCATTTATTAATATCGAAAATTCACGGGCTTAATAAGTTTTAAAATGACATTATTCTGAAATGTGTTTATTCACAACGCTATTTATAGTACAGTTATGATAAAAATATTAAAAAAAATAAAATAGGAGGAAAAAGCTAATGAGAAAATTACTATTTAGTATTACCGTTCTTACAGTTTTTCTTTTGTCAGGATGTGATTTATTTGACATAAAAGACATTTTAGAGGACATTCCAGTATTAGAGGTTGTGGGGGACATGGATGTAACTATCGGGTTAAATGAAGAATATGTTGATCCAGGAGTTAACTTACTCGGAGATTTTGATTTAGAAATTAATACTGAATCAAATTTAGATATTACAACATATGGTATCTATTATATTTATTATAGTGCTGAATTTGCTGGAGAATTATATACTGCAGAACGAAGAATTAGGGTTGTGCCAGATACTGAAAAAGATTTTAATATTGAAATATCAGTAGTTTCGGAAGATCCTAATGCATTAACTTTTTCAATAGAATTATCTGATGAAGAAGGTTTGCTTCGAGATGGAAAAGCAACATTGTATTTATTAGATGAAAAAATATCGGAATTTCCAATATCAGGTGGAACTAACGTTTTAGAATTTACAGGATTATCTAATTTTACATATTATTTATTAGTGTTTGAAGGTTCTTATACTGATAATGAGATAGAGTATACGTTAAATGATTATAATATTGGAGCAAAAACAACATTTATTGATCCTGCGGATTATCCAAGACTTGAACTTGTAGGAGATGAAGAAATTTATCTTAATGTTGGAGATACTTATGTAGAACAAGGTGTTACTATTACTAAAGATTATGATGCAGAAGTTACTATAGATTCAAATGTAGATACTTCAGAAGCAGGAACTTATGAAGTAACTTATTCGATTGTTTTTAATGAAACAACTATTTATGCTCATCGTACTGTTATTGTTGAAGAATCAGATGATATAGATTTTGGAATATCAATTGAAGTTATTGAAACAAATCCATATAGTCTTGTTATATCGGTTACAGTAGATGATGAAAATGGATTAATTACTTCACCTCGAGGTATTCTTTATCTTGGAGATGATAAAGTTCAAGAATTTATATATGCTTCTGGTACAACTACTATGACGTTTGAGAGATTACTTTCAAATACGATGTATAAATTTGTTTTAGAAGGTGCTTATCAAGAAGATGGTGAATTTGTTTCAATAGGAGAATATAGTGTTGATGTAACAACACAAGAAGTTAATTTCTTACAACCAATTCTTATTTTAGAAGGAGATAGTGTTATGGATGTGGTTGTAAATACTACTTTTGTTGATCCTGGCGCAAGTGTAATAGGAGATTCTGGTGCTATAATTACTACTACTTCATCTTTAGATATGAGTGTAGTTGATACATATGTAATTACTTATAATACTGTAATAAATGATATGACACAAAGTGTTACTAGAACTGTTAATGTTATAAACGCTGAACCTATTGAAAATAACGTTCCAGTTATTTCATTAACTAGTTATGAAATAGGAATTGAATTTCTTGATACAGTTATTAAAGTAGAAGATGAAAATAGTCAAATTATTTCGATTGAAGCTATTATTTATGATAATACTGAATATCAAGAATTAGTTTGGATGTTAACTATTGGAGATAATCCACATTTATTTGATTATTTAGGTCATGAAATAGATTATAGACTTATTGTGGAATATACGTATATTCCTGAGGGAGAAAGTACTCCAATTGAAGCGTCAATAGAATTGTTGAGTTTTACAACGCTTGCTCCTCCAAAACCTGTTTTGAATAATATTGATTGTGCAACTACTGATACATCAATCACATGCACAGCTGATTGGGATACTACTGGATTTTCTAGTGTAGGATTTTTCGCACAATTATGGCATGATGGTGGATATGAAAGCGTACCATGGTTCACAGATGAAAATACAACATTGTTTATTGATGATCTAGATCCTGATACAGTATATTCATTAAGAATATTTGCTGATTATGTAGTCATTGAAACTTCGAAAAGATATATTGCTGAGATAATTTATATTGATGATTTATACTAGAAGTTATAAATTAGATTAGTTTTATAATAAGAGAAATAATTGGCAAAAAAGTAAAAATTAAAACCCCGTCCACTTTAAAAAAGTTGGATGGGGTTTTTAAAATGAGTTTTATTAAACTCATTATAAATTCATTATAAATATTAAAAAAATACAAAAACGATACTTTTAATTTCCTTATTATATGATATGATAATATTAATTGAATAAGGAGTGATTTTAAATGAAAAAGTTAGTTGGTAATTTATTATATGGGCAATCAGGTGGTCCAACTAGTGTAATTAATGCTTCAGCATACGGAGTTATTAAAGAGTCATTAGAAAATCAAAATATTATCAAAGATGTTTTAATGATGAAACATGGTATCCAAGGTGCTTTAAATGAAGATTTTATTTTTATAAGTAAACAAGATGAAGAAGATATAGAATTATTAAAACATTCTCCTGGGGCAGCATTTGGATCTGTAAGATATAAAATGGCAGATTTTAATGAAGATGATACTGATTATGTTCGTTTACTTTATATTTTTCAAGAATATAATATTCGTTACTTTTTATATAATGGTGGAAATGATTCTATGGATACATGTGATAGAATATCTGAGTATATGAAAAATGTTGGATATGAGGTTAGAGTAATTGGTGTTCCAAAAACAATTGATAATGATTTACCTTTCACTGATCATACTCCTGGGTATGGTAGTGCTGCGAAATATATTATTAATACTATTATGGAAATAAGTTGTGATATGTTAGCTTATCCAAAAGGAAAAGTAACAATTGTAGAAATTATGGGGCGTCATGCAGGCTGGCTTACTGCGGCAGCTGCAGTAGCTACAAAAAATGGATTTGGTCCAGATTTAATTTATCTTCCAGAAGTTCCTTTTTCAATTGAAAAATTTAAGAAAGATGTTGAAAAAGTATACAATAAAAAATCACAATGTTTAGTTGCTGTATCTGAAGGACTAAGTAATAGTGAAGGTGTTTTCTTAGCTTCTAGTTCAGCTTTAAAAGATGCTTTTGGGCATTTTCAACTTGGAGGAGTTAGTTCAAAATTATCTCAGATAGTCAATAATGAAATGAGAATATCTTCAAGAAATATTGAACTAGGAACAACTCAACGTTCGGCTGCTCATCTTCAAAGTTTAACAGATGTTAATGAGGCTATTTTAGTTGGTAAAGCTGCTGTAAAATTTGCTATTGAAGGTAAAAGTGGGATTATGGTAACGATTGAAAGAGAATCTTCATCTCCATATAAGGTGTCTTATAAAAAACAACCACTTTATAAAATTGCTAATAAAGAAAAAGCAATTCCTAAAAGCATGATTAATCAAGATGGAAATTTTGTAACTGATGAATTTATCGATTATGTTATGCCGTTAATTCAAGGAGAAAATATTCCCAAATATTATGATGGTGTTCAACATTTTAGTAAGATGAAAAACGGAATAATAAAAAAATAAAAAAATGTTATTAATATTATGAACTTCATCAACAAACTTGAATATAGAAAACTATGAAAAGGTGAGGGTGCAGTTTCGTATACTAAAGTTAAGAGAGATTTTGTCTTAGCTTTTTTTTTATTAAGATATTTTAACAATATGTGATAAAATCTTTGTATATGTAATTATTATAAGAGGAGCTGTATTAAATGAATGAATATCATTTATATTGGTTTTCAGGATCAGGAAATTCATTACTTATATGCAAAGCTATAAAAAAAGAACTTGAAGATAAAAAAATGATTGTTAAAATGACTGGTATGGATAAATGTGATCCATTAAAAATTAATACTAACGTTACTAATGGATTTATAGTACCTGTTTATGAACAAGGGCTTAACCCTTTAGTATGGAATTTTTTAAATTCTCTTCCTAAGTCAAATAATTCTCCTGTTTTTTTTGTTGATACATTGATGGCATATTCAGGAGGGGTAAAAGGACCTGTAAAAAGAATATTAAAGAAAAAAGGATATAATCCCCTTGGCGCTATTGAAATTGTAATGCCTAACAATTACAAGAAAAGTAAAAATAATATTAAAAAAGATCAATTAAAAATAGAAAAAGGGATTATCAAAGCAAAAAAATTTGTCAATGATTTAATTAATAATAATATTAAATTTAGAGATATACCTATCTATTCAACATTAATGGGGATTCCTAGTAACTCAAAAATAGTAAATAAATTAATGAATAAATTAGTTCCAGTAATAATTAATGAAGAATTATGTGATCAATGTGGAATATGTACTATGATTTGTCCAACAGGACATATCATAGTTAATAGTGAGACTAATTATCCAAAAATAGTTGAAAGTAATTCGTGTATTCAATGTTTAAGATGTATGTCATTTTGTCATAAAGAAGCAATTAAAGTTGGTAGCGTTAAAAATATAACATATCGAGCAATCTCAATAAATGAAATGGTAAAAGAGTTAAAACAGAAATAAAGGGAGTAAATATTATGGTTAAATATGTCGAAATAAAACATAATGGTAATTTTATTAGAGGATTACATCATTATAACAATTCTAAAAAGATAGTAATTTTTCTTCATGGATTTACAGGAAATAAAAACGAATCTCATTTTTCTTTTGCTAGACAAGCAAGACTTTTTGATAAAAATAATATTGATTCTATAAGATTAGATTATTATGGATCTGGGGATAGTGACGGTGAATTTAAAGATATGGATTTTTATGACTTGATTAAACAAGGCATGAAAATCATTGATTATGTTAAATCATTAGGATATAAAAAAATTTATTTAGAAGGGATGTCAATGGGCGGAGCCTTAGCTATTAAATTAGCGAATCCTGATATCTCAAAACTAATATTAATTTCTCCTGCGATAAATATGAAACAATTAACACAAAATATTTTTAATAATAATTTAATACTTCCTAATGGTAATGCTAGTTTTGGATCGTTAGAACTTAGTAGAAAATTTAAGGATAGTGTTGAACAAATTGATTTATTTGAAGATATAATACATTTGAATATTCCAACTCTTATAATTCAAGGGACTAATGATAAAGCTGTTCCATATGAAAATGCATTAACTGTTCAACAAAAAATTGAAAATTCAACATTAGTGACAGTAGATAGTGCGGATCATTTATATAGCTCTAAACAGTATATGGACATCTTATTTTCTAATATTCTAAATTTTATAAAATAACAAGTGAGGTATACTATGAAAAATAATTTTAAAATAATAGATGATTATGTTAAAAGTATTTTAAGTTTAGAAACAACAGGACATGATTATTTTCACGCTGTTAGAGTTATGAATAATTCTTTACATTTAGCTAGAAATAAAAAGGTTAATCTCGAGGTTATTAAAGCTGCTGCATTAACACATGATTTGATTGACCCAAAGATAACTAATGATATTAATAGTTCACTTAAGGAATTAAAGTCAAAACTTTCTGAAGCTAATTATCAAGAAAATATTAAAACAATTTTAAATATTATTCAGCACATCTCTTATTCTAAAGGGAAAATACCAATTAGTTTAGAAGGGAAAATCGTTCAAGATGCGGATAGATTAGACGCATTAGGAGCTATTGGAATAGCTAGAACATTCGCATATGGTGGGAAAAACAATAGAATGATTTATAATCCAAATAATAATGATAAAATGGATTCAATATCACATTTTTACGATAAACTATTTAAGTTAAAAGATTTGATGAATACACCTGAAGGAAAAGAAATTGCAGAAGAACGTTATTTATATATGAAAAATTTCATAGATAGATTCTTTTTAGAATGGAATGGCTAATTTAATAATATTTTTTCTTAAATTTGCATTAAGGAAAATAATTAACTATAATAAAATTAGATTTGTTAAAAAATGATTGGAGGCAGCATATGAAAATAATTAAAGTAGTAGTTATTATTTTAGTATTTTTGTTTCTTTTATTGCTTGTAGGTAAGTCGCAAATTCAAGCAGAAGTAAATGAAGATGTATTGCCGGTTAGTGTTTATGAGGAGGATACTGATTTATTAGTATTAGTTAATACTCGATTATCTAATTTGTTTCTTACACCAGTAACAAATAAATACACATTAGTTGAAGAAGTAGTAAATTTAATAATATTAGACTCTATCAAAGAAAACATTAATAGTGAATATGATCCTTTAAGTGATTGCGAGACAACAGAATGTAATTATATAATTTATGATGATAATTATTATATAAGTTATATTTGGGCAGAATTAAATAATGATAACCAATTGATTATTCATGTTAGTCTTGGATCAAATGTGTTTATTGGAGTTAACACTGTCTTTGATTTTTATTTTGATATTGATATTGACTATACAGGACTCGGTATAGAATTAACGTTGAATTCTTATGATATAAATGATATTAATTTATCAATTGACATTTTAGATAAGATTTTCAGTCGATTAGATATTGATGAAATTGAAAGTCAAGTAACAAAAGGGGAATTAAATCTAACAGATTATTCGTATAGTATATCATTTAGTTTATTACCATAACCTTAACAATAATATTTTAAATATTTAGTAAGAGCGATAACTACAAAATGAGTAGTTATTGCTCGTTTTACTTGGTATCTAGATTTGTTGCCTATTAACAATATTAATGATAAAATTAGTTATTGTATAAAATATAAAGAAAGGAAAGGATAACTAACCTAAACAAATTAATTATCCAAGGATTTACTGATGAAGTTACTTGAAAAGAAAATCAGTAGTAAATTAATATATTCAACTTCATTTTTAGATTTATACGAAGATGAAGTATTACTATTAAACAATAAAAAAAGTAAAAGGATTTATGCTTCGCATTTAGGTGCGTCAGCAGTATTGCCTTTAACAAAGGATAATAAAGTAATATTAACTAAACAATATCGTTATCCAATTAGAGCTGTTAATATTGAAATTCCAGCTGGCAAAAAAGATTTTAAAGATGAAGATGGATATGATTGTGTTAAACGAGAATTAGAAGAAGAAACAAATTATACATCTACTAATATTCAACCATTAATAAAAATACATAGTTGCGTTGGCTATAGTAATGAAATAATTGAATTATTTATAGCTTATGATTGTATTTATATAAAAGATATACGATCATGTGATGAAGATGAATTTATTGAAACAGTTTTATATGGACTTGATGAAGTAGTAGGCATGATTAAAAAAGGAGTAATTACCGACGCTAAAACAATTATCGCTGTGCAGTCATATCTTTTAGATTTAAAAAAATGATAGCTTTTAATTAATTTTTCATTTTTGAATTAAGATTGCTATTATTGTAAAACAGTCCTAAGACATAGAGTGAGGTGCATTATGAGAAGAACTAAAAAAGATTTATTTGTAGATTTTGTTTTACATGTAATAAGACCGTTAGTCTATATTTGGATGTTTTTTGATATGAAAGTAAAAGTTAATGTTGGTGAGGGAGTTAATTTTAAAACAAAAAAGCCATATATTATGCTATCTAACCATACTTATCTGTTTGATTCGATTCAAGTTCCCATGCGGTTTAGAGTAGCTGCTTTTGCGGTTGTTTCGAGAACGCTATTTACACATCAACCAACTAAGTTTCTGTTTAATAATATTTTACATGTTGTTCCAAAATCAAAAGGTTCTAGTGATTTAAGAACAGTTAGAGGATTAATTAAAGCTGTTAATATGGGTTATCCAGTATTAATATTTCCGGAAGGGAATACGACTTTTTACGGTTCAACAAATTATATTGAAGAATCAACGATGAAATTAATAAAAAAATTAAATATTGACGTTATTACTTGTAATGTAAAAGGAGGATATTTATCTAAACCAAGATGGGCTACTGGAAAAAGAAAAAATAGACGCGCTGAATTGAATTATAAATTAACAATTTCTAAAGCGGATTTAAAAGATATGAGTATTGATGAAATTCACAATAAGATTTATGATGCTCTTTATAATAATGATTGGGAATATCAAAGAAAAATGATGATTAAACATCCTGGTAAAAAACTTGCGGAAGGTTTAGAAAATGTAATATATGTTTGTCCAGAATGTAAAGCAGTTAACTCAATAAAAACATCAGGTAATAATTTTGAATGTTCACATTGTAAAACAAAAGGGTATGTTGATGAATATGGGTTCTTACATGGATTTAAATATGATAATTTATCAGACTGGGATAAATTTCAAAGACCATTAAAATCAATTGTAGAACAAGGTGTTATTGAGAGTTCTGGATTTTTGAATTATTTAAGATTTGAAGATGCTGCAAGAATTCCTGTTGGAAGAGTTAAACTAGTTTATAAAGAAGGTAAATATTATTTTTCAGGAGCATTAGATGAAATTATTAATTTATCAGACATTCATAATTCTGTTATTACTTTAAGAAGAGATTTAGAATTTGATTATGATAATAGACATTTTATTACAAAATTAGATCGTTTTGGGATAAGTTTATTAAGAGTAGCACAAAATAAATATTAGTCGTAATATATTAACTAGAAATAAAAATATTTTAGATATTAAACAAACTATTTACTTTAATATTTAAAGAGAATATAATTAAAAATTGAGGAGTTGGGATTATGACGAAAGATAGTTATAATTATTATTTAAATAAACCGGAACATTACTTAAGAAAAGCAAGACTTGGATTTGGATTATTTATTTTAATTTTCTTTGCATTAATTGTATTTATGTTTATTTATCAAATTTATTCATATTTTGTTAATTTAGTTATTATTGCTTTTATCATGTCTTTTTTATATAAGTATATCTTTTTTGATTTTATCTATTATATCCGAAAATATGATGATTTTAAAAGAGTTAAATTAATGAAAAAATTCAATATTAACGATAATGTTTTTGAATTTTTCAGTGGTGAAATTTATAAGCATTTGTATGATTATGATTTTACTATTTTAAATAAAAATGATGTTTATGTTATAGCTAAGAGTGAAATCGAAAATAGTATTAATGGTCTCGGATTAGTTGTTTATTTGTTAGATAACAAAACTGAAGCAATTGCTCCAACTACAAGGGAATTATCAAATGAATTATCAGGGTATCTAGCAAACTTATCATATGTTAAAGTTATTTTATTAATAAAAGATAAATTTACTGATGAGGAATTAGAATCACTTGAATATGATTCAGCGATTCATAGTAACACAGTAGTAATCGGACTTGAAAAATCAACAAAACAATTAATTTATAATTATTTTTTAAATGGAAATGAAATTGATGTTTTCTTAAGCGAAATATTTGAAATTGATTTAACAAGAAAATAAATAAGGAGAGTAATCATGAGTATTTTCGAAATTGGAATGTTAGTTTGTTTTGGATTTGCTTGGCCTACAGCGATTTATAAAAGTATTAAAAGTAAAAGTATTGAAGGTAAAAGTTTACTGTTTATTTATATTGTAATAGTTGGCTATTTATTTGGTATTCTTCATAAATTTATTTATAACTTTGATTTTGTTGTTATTTTGTACATCATTAACCTAGTAATGGTATTTACTGATTTGTTGTTGTATTACAGAAATAAAAAATTAACAAGGAAATAGAGTGATATTATGGAATTAGAGCAATTTTTACATTTTGATATTGTTATTTATGCTGAGATTTTATTAATTATTATGTTAGGTATTATTTATTTACAAAAAGATGTAAAAACTTTTTCAATAAATATGTTTAAACTTATTATTAAAACTAATCTTATTATGATAGTGTTAGAATTATTATCATGGTCTTTTGAAGGTGTTGATGGTAATGTTGCCTGGTATTTAAACTATGGATTTAATTCTATAGTTGTTTTATTTACTCCTGTAATCGCATGTTTTTGGGCAAGTTATATTGATTATAAAATATTTAATTCAATCGAAAGAGTAAAGACAAGACATTATTATTTATATCCTTTCTATATTGGAGCAATATTATCAATAATTAATTTATTTCATCCAGTATTATTTTCAATTAATGCGGACAATGTTTATAGTAGAGAACCATTTATTTGGGTTAATGTAATAACAATGTATTCATTATTAATCTATACTGTTATTATAGCTTTTAAAAATCGAAAGGTTGTTAATAAAAATGTTTTCTTAGGAGTATCAGTTTTTTTGTTTTTACCCGCAATCGGGTCTATCTTCCAAATGATATACTTAGGTGTATTACTAATTTGGCCAATGTTTGCTTTGGCAGTAGTGGTCGCTTATATATTTTTAGAGACAGTTGGGAATTCAAGAGATTATTTAACTAATTTATTTACTAGAGCTAAAACAAATGAATATGCCAATAATTTAATTGCTCATCAAGTAAAGTTTTCTGTTATTATGATTGATTTAGACGATTTTAAGGATTTAAATGATACGTATGGTCATATTGCAGGAGATAATGTTTTAAGAGGCTTTGGTATTATTTTAATGAATGTATTTAATACTGATTCTTTAGTTTCACGTTTTGGTGGAGATGAATTTATCATTATTACCGGAGAAAACGATGAAAGAAATTTACTAGCATTTAAACAAGAAATATATCAAGAACTAAAAAATCCGATATATTTAATTGAACATTTAAAAGATTTAAAATTCAGTTATGGATATAGCTTTTTTAAAACAGATGAAAATAAAACGATTGATGAACTAGTTGTTGAAGCTGATAATTTAATGTATGAAGACAAAGCAACTAATAAGAACTATAAAAGAAGAAAGAGTGACTGATAAGTTTCTCTTTCTTCTTTTATTGTTATTTCTTACAAACTTAAAGCTTGCGCATATTATTCCTGAAAAACAATATATATATGATATAATTATTATACATAAAAAGGAGTGATTGACATGGATATAATTAGATTTTCATTGATGGTATTAATAGGTGGACTAATCGGATGGTCAACAAATAAGATAGCTATTAAGATGCTTTTTAGACCAATAAACCCAATTAAAATTCTGTTTTTTACTTTTCAGGGTGTTTTTCCAAAAAGAAAAGATATTATGGCTATTTCATTAGCGGATACTATTGAAAAAGAGTTATTATCAAAGGAAGTTATTTTAAATAAGATTTTAAATAAAGATAATATGGAAGAGATTAAGAGAAATATTATGAACACTTTATTGGATAAACTTACTGAAAAGATTCCTCCAATGGTAAAAATGTTTTTAGGTGATAATTTAGATCAAATGATAAAAGATTTTTTTGAAAAAGAAGGAGATACTTTATTTGATGAAGTTATAGATCAATTTAAAGAAACTGGATTAGAAAATTTAAATATTAGAGAAATAGTAATTGAAAGAATTAATGATCTTGATTTTATTGAATTTGAAAAAATCATTTTTGGATTAATGAATAGAGAATTAAAACATATTGAAATAATCGGGTTAATATTAGGTTCTTTAATTGGAGTTGTCCAATATGTTATTACGATATTTTTATAGAAAAGCAGAATAAATAGTTTTTTATAGAGGGTTTTTGTGATTTTACAAGATGTAATTATAATGTTAGGAGTGTTATGATGAAAGCAGATTTACATATGCATACAATTTTATCTGATGGGTTTTATACTGCAAAAGACATAATTATAAAAGCTAAAAAACACCATATGGATATTATCGCTATAACTGATCATGACATTTGTAAAAATGTTAAAGAGAATTATCAGTTTGCTAAAGAAGAAGGAATTATCTATTTGCCTGGAATAGAATTATCAACAATTTATAAAAGGAGACCTGTTCATGTTTTAGGATATTTTAGAGATGATTCATATAAATCTGAAGAAATGTTAAATTATTATAAATTCATTAGAGAAGGAAGAGAGAAAAGAGCTCGTAAATTTATCGCTAATTTAAAAACGTATTTTGGTCTTGATATTACTTATGAAGAAGTTTATTCATATTCAACAGGAATTGTTACTAGACCTCATATGGCAAAGGCTCTTAAAAATAAATATCCGGATTTTACTTTAGGTAAAATCTATGGAGAATTATTAGGAGATAATAGTCCCGCCTATGTACCAAGCTGTGAAATCAGTATAGAAGAAGGAATTAATTTGTTGAGAAGAAATAACTGCGTCGTCATTCTAGCTCATCCAACATTATTAAAAGATGATATTAAAGACTTTGTTTTAAGTCAAGATTACGATGGATACGAAGGTATTTATATTAGGAATAAAGAAAATGATGAATTATTTTTTAGAACATTAGCGAAAAAAAGAAATATGATCATTACTGCTGGTGGAGATTTTCATGGAACACCAGGAGATACTATTCATGCTGAAATTGGAGAAATTTATATTGAGGGAAAAGATTTACAAGTTTTTTTAGATAAACTTGGTAAAGAAATATAAATAATAGAAAATAGGTAGTATAATATAAATATATAAGGAGGAAGTATTTTATATGAAGAGTAGAAGGATTTCTGGAGAACTAAGGTATAAAGATAGGGGTATAATCACTTATACAGTAATTCAAGGCTTTGATAATGAAGCAGATTATTTAGAACTAAAATACTCTGATGATGAAAAAACATATTCATGGGACTATCATTTTAATGACAATGGCAAATCAGCACTACTTTATATTAGAGATATCTCATATGAAGAATTAAAGGCAGGTTTTGTAAATTATGTTCATCAAAATGGGTATTATTTACACAAACATGAATATAACTTATTGAAAGAATCAATTGTTATTTTTGTAAGTCACAAAAAGTATATTTGGGATCTTTGTAAAAAAGAAGGTCTTTGTTAACTGATGAAAAAAGATTATTTAATTTCAATATTAGTATTAGTGATTACTAGTTTATTAATATTCATAGTTACACGAACTTTCTTTTTAGATTTAGCTAATAATTTTCCACTTATTACTGGATTTATTAAATTTTTTGTTTTGGCAACAATTGGAGATTTTATAGGATTAAGAATTAAAAAAGGTAATTGGGATAAACCTAATTACCTTTTAGTTAAAGCTTGTATTTGGGGATTTATTGGGATTGCAATTGTTTTAATGTTTGGTATTTTTACAGAAGGTGTACAACATTTGCAAGCTGAAAATATTTTGCCTTTTAACGGTAGTGTTTTTGCATTTGCGTTATTCACTTCAATTATAATGAATTTAACGTTTGCCCCAACAATGATGACATTTCACCGTCTTGCTGATACATATTTAAATTTAAAAATACTTAATAAACAAACAAAATTTAAAGATGTAGTTAATGAGGTTGAATGGAACCGATTTTTTAGTTTCATAATTTTTAGAACTATTCCGTTATTTTGGATTCCAGCTCATACAATTACGTTTTTGTTACCAAGTGAATATAGAGTTGTTTTCGCAGCGATACTTGGTATTTTCTTAGGATTAATTTTAGGAGTATTTAAAAATAAATAAACATATTTTATAATAGAATTAATAAAGTTTTATTGAAAATGGTTATTTTGTTAAGAACTAATTTTGAGGAGAAAGTATTATGACAAAAAGACAATTATTAAAAAAAATCAAAAGTGAATATATAGTAGAAAAAAGAAAAGAAAATAGTTATGATATTGTCATTTTATTAAATGGTAAAAAAATATATGTGAAAATATTAAATATTTCTTTAAATACAATCCTTTCTCTTAATTCAAAATATGTATGGGAATTGAAAAAAGGAAAGATATCAGGTATTAGATTTATTACTTACAGTTCTAATATAATAAATTTAAAAGATTTTATGAAAAAAGAGAATAAAGTTGTTATATTGACTAAAATGCCATATAAAATATTTAGACAAATAAATGAATCAGATATCGAAGATGTCACTAATGAAAAACTTGTAAATAATGTTTTATTAATTACAAATCCTCATAGTATTTATGATTTTTTTAAATAAATAATCTATAATTTATTTTTCCGTATTACATCAAATGCATTATTGCTTTTCTTGAAAAGTATTGTATAATGTAGACATACTTATATGAAAGAGGCGGTTTTATGAGCAATTATTATATCAAACGTTTCTTATCAGCAATATTTACAGTTTTCATAATAGCTACCATTACATTTTTCTTAATGAGAGCTATTCCTGGTGGACCTTTTACAAGAGAAAAAAAGGTTCCGGATGAAATTCTTGTAATTCTAGAAGAAAAGTATAACCTTGATAAACCTTTATTTACTCAATATGTTGATTATATGAAAGGATTAGTTCAAGGGGATCTCGGACCTTCTTATAGAATTCTTGGATATTCTGTAAATGACCTGATTAAGGGAGGTTTCCCAACGAGTGCTAAAATAGGAACGTTGGCGACCATGGTAATAATTTTAGTGGGGATTCCTGTTGGAATTATTTCAGCTTTAAAACAGAATAGCGCTATTGACTATTTTGTTACGTTTATGGCAACTTTAGGTGTCACAATACCTAGTTTTGTTATGGCAACACTTATTATTTACTTTTTTGCAGGACAGTTAGGATGGATACCAACAAATGGACTGAATAGTCCGTTGGCGTATATCGGACCAACGATAGCACTTTCTGGATATTCACTTAGTTTTGTTGCTCGATTAACAAGATCAAGCATGCTTGAAGTATTACGTCAAGATTATGTAAGAACTGCAAGAGCAAATGGACTTAGTGAATTCAAAGTCGTTTTCAAGCATGCGCTTAAAAATGCTTTAATTCCGGTAATTACATATGTAGGACCAATGGTAGCTGCTATATTAACTGGATCATTTGTTATTGAAAAAATATTCGCATTACCTGGAATGGGGAAATACTTTGTAGAAAGTGTTACAAACAGAGATTATACCGTAATTATTGGTATGACTGTTTTTTATGCAATTTTCTATATTGTTATGGTGTTCTTTGTTGATATTGCGTATTCTTTTATTGATCCAAGAATAAAACTAGATAGTTAGGAGGTTAGGAATATGACAAAAAAAGATTTTGAATTTATTACACGTGAAGAGAAATTAGATAATGAACAGACACGAAAAAGCCTAACTTACTGGCAAGATGTTTGGAGAAGATTAAAGAAAAATAAATTATCAATGATTGGATTAACAGGGGTAATTATAGTTATTTTATTTGGTGTTTTTGGACCATGGTTCACACCGTATAATTATTCTGATCAATTATTAGATTATTCTAATTTACCTCCAAGTTTTGAAATATATAAACTGGATGATGATTTTTATGTTTATGTTACTAAGGAATATCGTGTTTTAGAAACAACTGAAAAAGGAAAATTACTTGGTCGTATTGATTATATTCACAAAGATATAATTAATAAGATCTATTACTATGCAAAAGAATATGAATTAGTTATACCAGATAACGAAACTGGAAATTATCCTTTAGGAGTTACACTTGATGCTGGATCAGTTTATTCAGAAAAATGGGGAGTAGCTTTTAAAGATTCAGTTAACGTTGCTGGAGAAGATCAAATTGAATTAACATACATTCATCCAGACAGTCCTTTTTATGCTGCTTTAAAAGATGGCGAAGCATTTGATTTTACAAGTGATGATTTTACATTAACATCTATCAATCTTATCGATGATATTAATGCTGTTTCACCTGTTGAAACTTCATTGAAAATCAATGCTGGTGCACAAGGCATTGTTGATCAGTTAGAATTAAATAATCATATTTCTGAAATAGTATTTGGTGGGAAAGTAATTGAAGTTAATTTCTCATATAAGTTGATGGACGAAGGAGAACATCCTGCCGGATATGAAGATGTTAAAGTAGCAGTGACTTATAATGATGTTGAAAACAAATATGTTTATGATAAAGTTTCTAATTCAACATATTTATGGGGTAGTGATATGCTTGGTAGAGATATGTTAACTCGTGTTATGTTCGGGGCGAGAATTTCACTTACAATTGCTTTTATAGCAACTCTAGTAAATTTCTTTATTGGTATTTTTTATGGTAGTATTGCCGGATATAGCGGTGGAAACATTGATAATTATATGATGAGAATTGTTGACATTATCAACTCTATTCCACTTGTATTATATGTTATTTTATTAATGGTTTTATTAAAAGAAGTTATAATAGATGTTACTATTTTCGGACATTATTATGTCATATTTAAAGGCGGAGCAGGTCTCGGAACAATTATTATTGCTTTAGGTAGTATTTATTGGGTAGGTATGGCTCGTCTTGTTCGTGGACAAATTCTAGGTCTTAAAGAACAAGAATTTGTACTTGCAGCTAAAACTATCGGAGTTTCAAAATTTAAAATTATTACTAAACATTTAATTCCAAACTCAATGGGACCAATTATTGTATCAATGACAATGATGATTCCATCAGCTGTATTTACAGAAGCTTTCTTAAGTTTTATTGGGCTTGGTATTTCAGCACCAAAAGCATCTTGGGGTACATTAGCAAATGAGGCCTTGAGCGGATTAACAACATACCCATATCAATTATTTTTCCCATCTGCGGCTATTGCTTTTACGATGTTAGCATTTAATTTCTTGGGTGATGGATTAAGAGATGCTCTTGATCCAAGATTGAGAAAAGGTTAGGTGATGGAAATGAAGAAAAAAATATTAGAAGTAAAAAATGTTAAAACTTCATTTTTTACTAATCTTGGTGAAGTGCAAGCTGTTAGAGGTGTAAGTTTTGATTTGCACGAAGGTGATGTGCTTGGTATTGTTGGAGAATCTGGTAGTGGTAAAAGTGTAACATCATTAAGTATTATGAATTTGGTTGATGATCCTGGTATTATCAAAGAAGGAGAAATTATTTTTAATGGTGTTGATTTAACGAAATTAGATAATGCAGAAATGTCTGAGTATCGTGGAAATGATATAGCTATGATATTTCAAGATCCAATGACAAGTTTAAATCCTGTTTATTCAATTAAAAATCAAATGATAGAAGTAATCAGAAGACATACAGATTTAACCAAAGAAGAAGCAATAGTTAGAGCTAAAGAACTTCTTTCGTTAGTTGGTATTCCTGATCCTGAACTACAAATAAATGATTATCCTCACCAGTTTTCTGGTGGGATGAGACAACGTGTTTTAATTGCTACTGCAATTTCATGTAGTCCAACATTATTAATTGCTGATGAACCAACTACAGCTTTAGATGTAACAATTCAAGCACAAATTCTTGAATTGTTACGAAGTATTCAAGAGAAAACTAAAATGTCAATTATATTAATTACTCATGATTTAGGAGTTATTGCTGAATTAAGTACTCATGTTGTAGTAATGTATGGTGGATTAATTATGGAAAAAGGAACTGTTGAAGATATTTTTTATAATCATCAACATCCATATACAAAAGGTCTTTATAATTCGATTCCTAAATCAAATAAAAAGAATAGAGAAAGACTTGTTCCAATTGAAGGAAGTCCTCCAGATTTAATGAATCCTCCAACAGGGTGTCCATTTAGTCCGAGATGTCCTCACGCAATGAAGATTTGTTTAGAAAAATCTGCACCTTTGTTTAAACTTTCGGATACTCATACATCTGCATGTTGGTTACAACATAAAGATGCTCCAGAAGTTAAAGGATTCAAGAAAGCAGAAAGGGGCGAATAAAATGGATGAACGTAAACCCTTATTAGAAGTAGTAGATTTAAAAAAATATTTTGATAAAAGCAGAGGATTTATTAAAAAAGAAAAAAGAATCTTAACTGCAGTAGATGGAATTAATTTAAAGATTTATAAAGGAGAAACATTTGGACTTGTTGGTGAAAGTGGATGTGGAAAATCAACTACTGGTCGTACTATTGTAAAACTTTATAAACCAACTGGTGGACAAATTATTTTTGATGGTGTTGATTTAGCCACTATTAAAGAAAGAAACATGTTGCCATATCGCCGAAAAATACAAATGATTTTTCAAGATCCATATGCTTCTTTAAATAGTCGTATGACTGTTACTGATATTATAGCTGAAGGAATTGAAACACATAAAATATTTGCTGATCATGAAAATCCTGAATTAGCTAAACAAGAAAAAATATATGAATTATTAGAATCTGTAGGATTGAAAAAAGAACATGCGAATCGTTATCCACATGAGTTTTCAGGTGGACAACGTCAACGTATTGGTATAGCTCGAGCACTCGCAGTAGATCCTGAACTAATTATTTGTGATGAACCTATTAGTGCACTTGATGTATCAATTCAAGCACAAGTTGTAAATATGCTTCAAGATTTTCAAAAAGAAAGAGGATTAACATATTTGTTTATTGCTCATGACTTATCAATGGTTAAATATATTAGTCATCGTATTGGGGTTATGTATATTGGTAAAATGATGGAAATTGCAACAAGTGATGATTTATATGAAAAGCCATTACATCCATATACAAAAGCTTTATTATCAAGTATTCCAGTACCTGATCCTAATAATCCTAATAAAGGAAATAGAATTATCCTTGAAGGTGATGTACCAAGTCCAATTAATCCGAAACCAGGATGTCGTTTTGCATCTAGATGTCGTTACTCAATTGATACTATTACTAGAAAAAGTGGAGTTGGAATTTTTGATAAAACAA
>Ga0164318_10000980_pt1 | contig 24162 bp, 20 predicted proteins | sample GuaBasSedimGuay9_FD_113734 | JGI IMG/M metagenome (GOLD analysis project Ga0164318, IMG submission 113734) | Subseafloor sediment microbial communities from Guaymas Basin, Gulf of California, Mexico - Guay9, Core 4571-4, 0-3 cm | ecosystem: Environmental > Aquatic > Marine > Hydrothermal vents...
CAAGGGTGCCGGCGACTGGGGGTTCCCCGAGCCCGGAGGGCCTTTCGATGTGGAGGACCTGGCGTCGGCCCTCATAAAGATGGAAAGCGGAGCCACGGTCTTCCTGGAGGTCAGCTGGGCCGCTCACATAGGCGGGGCGCAGTTCTACGTCACACTTTTAGGCGACAGGGCGGGGGCAGATTGGGGGTCCCTCACGGTGTTCGGCGAGGAGATGGGGCGTCATGTGGACAAGAAGCTTCATGCCGAGGCCAACGATCCTTACCTTGCCGAGGCCGAACATTTCCTGAGGTGCGTGAGGGGCGAGGAGGAGCCCATAACCAAGGACGAGGAGATATTGGGGGTGCAGAGGACCTTGGACGCCGTACTTCGTTCGGCCGAAGCGGGGGAGGTGGTGAGGCTCTGAGCGAGGCTGAGCGGATAGGGAGGTTCCTCCTCAGGAAGGCGGACAGGCTCATATACAGGTACGGGCTCATAGAGGACGGGGACAGGATACTCGTCGCTGTCTCCGGGGGCAAGGACAGTTTGGCCTTGGTCTCCCTCCTCAGGCTGAGGCAGAGGACGGCCCCGGAGCGGTACGAGCTTCTGGCGGTCCACGTCCACATGGACTTCCAGGAAGGACCGCTGGACAGGAGGGACTTCGTCGAAGCTTGGTGCAGGAGGCAGGGGGTGGACCTCAGGATAGAGGAGGTGCCCTTGAAGGAAACTGAGGGGAAGGCGGACTGCTTCAGATGCACATGGAACAGGAGGAAGGCCCTGTTTACGACGGCGGACAGGCTGGGGTTTCGTAAGGTGGCCCTGGGCCATCATTCGGACGACCTCCTGCACACCGCCCTCCTGAACCTCTTCCTCCACGGAAGGCTCTGCTCCTTCCCCCCTAAAAGGGAGATGTTCGGGGGGCGGATAACCTTGATCCGCCCTTTAGCGTTGCTTTCGGAGGCGGAGCTGGCCAGGTTCGCCCACGCCTCGGAAGCCGAGGGTGGAGTTCCCTGTCCGTACGAGAGCCCTTATAGGGCCTGGGTCAGGAAGCTTTGGGAAGAGGTGGAGCGGGTCCACCCCCAGGCGAGGGACAACCTCCTCAGGCTTTTGATGCAGTAAGGAGGGGCTATGGAACCGAAGGCCTTCGGAGAGAGGGGGACCAAGGTAGGGGTGATAGGTCTGGGATACGTGGGCCTCCCCCTGGCGCTCAGGTTCTGTGAGGAGGGGTTCGAGGTGGTGGGCTTCGATGTGGACCCGGCCAAGGTGGAGAAGCTCAACAGGGGAGAGTCGTACATAAGGCACATCTCCCAGGAGAGGCTCCGGGCCTCCCTTCCGAGGTTCCGGGCCACCACGGATATGGAGGGGCTCAAGGAAGTGGATGCGATAATGATCTGCGTCCCCACCCCCCTCACGGAGCGGAGGGACCCCGACCTCAGATATGTGAAGGGCACGGCGGAGGAGGTGGCAAAGCGCCTGAGGCCAGGACAGCTCGTAAGCCTGGAGTCCACCACCTATCCGGGCACGACCAGGGAGGTACTGCTTCCCCTCTTCGAGGGTAAAGGGCTTAAGGTCGGGGAGGACTTCTTCCTGGTCTACTCCCCGGAGCGGGAGGACCCCGGCAACCCCCGCTTCACCACCGAGACCATCCCTAAGCTCGTAGGAGGCGTTACTCCGAAGTGTCTGGAGGCGGGGGTAGCCCTGTATTCTGCGGTGGTCAGGGAGGTGGTCCCCGTCTCCTCCCCGGAGGTGGCCGAGGCCGCTAAGCTTCTGGAGAACATATATCGAGCGGTGAACATAGCCCTGGTGAACGAGCTTAAGATGCTCTTCGACAGGATGGGGATAGATATATGGGAGGTCATAGAGGCCGCTAAGACCAAACCCTTCGGCTTCCAGGCCTTCTATCCTGGCCCAGGTCTCGGGGGACACTGTATACCTATAGATCCCTTTTACTTATCTTGGAAAGCTAAGGAGTACGACTTCCCTACGAAGTTCATAGAGCTGGCCGGGGAGATAAACACTTCCATGCCCTATTACGTGGTCCAGAAGACGATAGAGGCCCTAAACGACAGGGGGAAGAGCATATGGGGGGCGAAGGTCCTCATCCTGGGCGTGGCGTATAAGAAGGACGTGGACGACGTGAGGGAATCCCCGGCCCTGAAGATCATAAAACTTCTTTTGGAGAAGGGGGCATCGGTGGAGTACAACGATCCCTACATACCCCTCATGCCGCCCACGAGGAAGTACAAGTTTAACATGCGTTCGGTGCCCTTGGACGGGGAGAGGCTCAAGGAGAGCGATGTGGTCATCTTGGTCACCGACCATACCGCCTACGACTACGATTGGATACTGCAAAATGCCTCCCTGATCGTGGACACGAGGGGGGCAATACGGAAGGCGAGCCACAAGGTGGTGCGGGCATAGAGGAGGAACCTATGGCGTTGAACCGGGGGGTATCCCTGTTCAGGAGGTACGAGGGAAACCCCATACTCACCCCGAGGAACTGGCCCTACCCTGCCAACTCCGTCTTCAACCCCGGGGCCGCACAGGTGGACGGGGAGACGCTGCTTTTGGTCAGGGTGGAGGACATGAGGGGGTTCTCGCACCTTACGGTGGCGAGGAGCTGGGACGGCAGGACGAACTGGGTGGTGGACCCCGAGCCGGCCTTGGAGCCGGAGCCGAACATAAGGGAGGAGCAGTGGGGCCTGGAGGACCCGAGGATAGTTTTCTTAGAGGACGAGGGCAAGTACGCTGTGACCTACGTCTCATTCTCCCAGGGGGGACCTCTCATATCCTTGGCCCTGACCGAGGACTTCAGGAGGTTCGAGCGTAGGGGCCCCTTACTTCCTCCCGAGGACAAGGATGCCTCCCTCTTCCCTAAGAGGTTCGGGGGACGTTTCGCCCTCATACACAGGCCGATAATAAGGGGGGAGGCTCACATATGGATATCGTTCTCCCCTGACCTCAAATACTGGGGGGAGCACAGGGTCCTGCTTCCCGTGAGGGCCGGCTGGTGGGACTGTCACAAGGTCGGCTTAGGTCCACAGCCCATGGAGACCTCGGAAGGGTGGCTCGTGATATACCACGGCGTCAGAAGGACTGCCTCCGGGAACCTCTACCGCCTCGGCCTCGCCCTCTTGGACCTGGAGGATCCATGTAAGGTCATAAGGCGCAGCCAGGAGTGGGTGTTCAGCCCCAAAGAGGACTACGAGCTCATAGGCGACGTTCCTGGGGTGGTGTTCCCGTGCGGGGCCGTAGCGGACGAGGAGAAGAACGAGCTCAGGATGTACTACGGTGCTGCGGACACTTTCGTGGCCTTGGCGGTCGCCGATATGGACGAAGTTATAGATTACATAATGCATTGTCCATCGTAAAGGAGGGAGTATGCGTAATGTAGAAAGGTCTTACTTTAAGCCTTTGTATATATCGTTCATAGCGACGTATCCACCCCGTCAGTGCGGGATAGCTACCTTTACCCACGACCTCGCCAGCACGGTGGCCAGGCTCCAGGGCGAGGAGATAGGCCACGGCGACAGGGTCCAAATTGTGGCATTAAACAACATCCCACAGGGATACCCCTACGGCGAAGAGGTGAGGTTCGAAATTCAGGCCCAAAAGCGCATGGACTACAGAAAGGCTGCCGACTTCCTGAACTACTCCGAGATAGATGTCGTGAGCCTCCAGCACGAATTCGGTATATTCGGGGGGGAGAAGGTAGAAGGTGAACACATCTTGGGGGAGTACGTCCTGAGCCTCCTTTCCAACCTGAAGAAGCCCGTGGTCACCACCTTACATACGGTGCTCGGGGAACCCTCCCCTGGCCAGAAGGAGGTCCTCCAGGCGGTATGTGGATATTCGACTTTGGTAGTGGCCCAGTCCAGGAAGGCCGTGGAGCTTTTAGAAGAAGTTTACGACGTCCCGAAGGAGAAGATAGTGATGATATACCACGGAGCTCCGGATGTCCCCTTCCTGGACCCAGCATACTACAAGGATCAGTTCCACGCCGAAGGAAGGAAGGTGGTGCTCACCTTCGGCCTGTTGAGCCCCAACAAGGGTATAGAGGTGGCCATAGAGGCGATGGCCCAGGTCGTCGAAGAGGTGCCGGATGTGCTCTACATAATCTTAGGGGCCACCCACCCTGAGGTCCGAAGGAAGTACGGGGAGTCGTACAGGATCTCCTTAGAGCGGATGGTGGAGGAACTGGGGCTCGAGGAGCATGTGGCCTTCTACAACCGCTTCGTCACATCCGATGAGCTTATAAGGGCCCTGGTCTCGGCCGACGTCTACATAACCCCGTACCTGAGCAAGGAACAGATAGTGTCCGGCACCCTGACCTACGCTGTGGCCTGCGGCAAGGCGATAATATCCACGCCTTACTGGCACGCCGAAGAGCTGTTGGGGGACGACAGGGGAAGGCTGGTGCCGTTCGGAGATTCGGAGGCGCTCGCTGAGGAACTGATAAGGCTTCTTGAGGACGAAGAAGAGAGGCTCAAACTCCGCAAGAGGGCGTACCAGTTCGGCAGGAAGATGGTGTGGAGGGAGGTGGCGGGGACGTACATAGAGGTGTTCCGAAGGGCCTTCGAAGAATACGGCACCCTGAGGCCGAGAGCCCGCAGGAGCATGGCAAGGAGACCCTCCCTCCTGGAGGTAGACCTCAGGCACCTCAAGACCCTGACCGACGACACCGGGGTCCTGCAACATTCCATCTTCTCCATACCCGACAGGTACCACGGGTACACCACCGACGACAACGCAAGGGCGGCCATAGTGGCGGTCACACACTGGCGCCTCTTCAAGGAGGAGGAAGTTGTGCCCCTCCTCAAGATATATCTCTCCTTCCTCCGCTACGCCCTGGACGAGGAGACCGGCAGGATGCACAACTTCCTTTCCTTCGACAGGAGGTGGTCCGACGAGGAAGGCTCCGAGGACTGCCACGGAAGGTCCATCTGGGCTTTGGGCTCCGTCGTGGCACATCCTCCCGACGAGGCCATATTGGGGTTCGCCACCAGCCTCTTCAACATGGCGCTGCCCGCCTGCGAGGGGTTCAAATACCCGAGGGGTTGGGCTTACTCGGTCTTAGGGATACTCAGCTACCTGAGGAGGTTCGGAGGGGACAGGGACGCGAAGGAGACCTGTATCGGGCTCGCCGAGAGGCTGTTGGACATGTTCAAGAGGAACTCCTCGGAAGGCTGGCCCTGGTGCGAAGAAGTGCTGACGTATGCCAACGCCCGCCTTCCTCAGGCCCTGATAGGCGTGGGGAGGACGTTCGGGATCGAGGGGATGCTCGAGCAGGGCCTTCGTTCCCTTAAGTGGCTTTTGGAGCTACAGACGGCCGAAGGGGGGCATATATCGGTCATAGGCAACAAGGGATGGTTCCCCAAGGGGGGTGAGAAGGCGAGGTTCGACCAGCAGCCGATAGAACTTGCGGGGCTGGCGGACGCATGTTACGAGGCATACTTAGCCACCGGGGAGAGGAGATGGTTGGGGGAGATAGCCAGGTGCTTCGATTGGTTCTTGGGAAGGAACGACCTCCACGAGGCCCTCTACGACTTCCGCACGGGAGGGTGCAAGGACGGCCTGCGGCCCGCCGGCGCAAATCAGAACCAAGGTGCTGAGTCCACCCTTTCGTGGCTCATGGTGTTGCTCAGGATGCACGAGATAGCTAAGGAGGAGGACGTATACCGCGGCATGGAGGGCATAGTTTAGTCGGACATTTTGGCATATTCCGTCCGTCGTGTAAGCTGGCATATTTTGTGCTTAATTGAGCATCTCGGGATGAAGAAGGACTATTACAGAATATTGGGGGTTTCCGAGGACGCTACCCAGGAGGAGATAAAGAAGGCCTACCGAAGGCTCGCCCGCCAGTACCACCCGGACGCCAACCCAGGGGACAAGTCTGCCGAGGAGAAGTTCAAGGAGATATCCGAGGCCTACGAGGTGCTCTCGGACCCGGAGAAGAGGAGGCAGTACGACCAGTTGCGCAGGTTCGGCGCGTCCGGGAGCTTCAACATAGATGAAATCTTCCGAAGGGAGGGGGGGCCCCACAGGGGCTTCCCCTTCGACCTCGGGGGGTTCGGATGGCTGGGCGACCTTTTAGGGGAGCTCTTCGACTTCGGGAGGTGGGGAAGGCCCAGGAGCTACGGGCCCGTCAGGGGGGAGGATGTCTACGCTGAGGTCGAGGTCCCCTTCGAAACGGCGGCCTTGGGTGGAAATGTGACGGTGTCCGTTCCTAAGGAGGAGCCCTGTCCGGTATGCGGCGGCACAGGAGCCCAGCCCGGAAGCGCATCCGAGGTCTGCCCAACCTGCCACGGCCTCGGGACGGTATCCTACGTGCAGGGTGGGTTCGCCGTGAGCAGGACCTGTCCCACCTGCTACGGCAGGGGAAGGACGATCTCCCAGAACTGCGAAAGGTGCGGTGGGACGGGCCGGGTCTCCGTCGTGAGGAAGTACAAAGTCGAACTTCCCCCCGGGATCGAGGACGGCGGCCAGGTGCGGCTGAGGGGACAGGGCGGTCCGGGGGCCGGAGGGCCTCCGGGAGACCTCATCCTGACCGTGAGGGTGAGACCTCACAGGTTCTTCACGAGACGTGGGGACGACCTGCTCTGCGAGGTTTCCGTACCCCGGGAGAAGGCCGAAAGGGGGACGAGGGTGAGGTTGAGGACATTGGACGGAAGGAAGGTGGAGCTCAAGGTCCCTCCAGGTACGAGGGACGGTCGAACCTTCAGACTCAGGGGACTCGGGGTCCCCGGAAGGGGAGACCTGTACGTCAAGGTAAAGACGACTTGAGGGAGGTTTGCCATGCGTAAGGTTTCCGTCATCCTGGGGCTTATAGGGATACTATGGAGTGTAAATACATATGCGTTCACCGAGGACGAGGAGAGGGCGATATCCCAGGTAGAGGCCATAAATAAGGCCTTCGCCGCCGTGGCGAAGAGGGTCATGCCCTCGGTCGTGGTCATAGAGACCGTGGAGAAGGGCAAGAGCGTCCATGTCCCATCTCCCTTCGAGGAGTGGCCCTTCGGAGACTTTTGGAAGAGGTTCTTCCAGTTTCCCGAACCTCCCCTTGGGGTGCAGAGGGGCCTGGGTTCGGGCGTGATAGTGGACGGAGGTGACGGCAAGAAGTACATCCTCACTAACAACCATGTGGTCAAGGGAGCGGACAAGATAACAGTAGTGTTCTACGACGGGAGGGAGGAGGAGGTCAAGGTCAAGGGGAGGGACCCGGAGACCGACCTTGCGGTCTTGGAGATGAAGACCCAGGACGTGCAGAGCCTTCCTTTCGGGGACTCCGACAAGCTCGAAGTCGGGGAGATAGTGCTCGCCGTCGGCAACCCCTTCCGTGAGTACCATACCCTCACTATGGGGGTGGTGAGCGCCAAAGGTCGCAGGGGCCTTAACCTTCCCGAAGCACCCACCTATCAGAACTTCATCCAGACCGATGCTGCCATAAATCCGGGAAACAGCGGAGGGCCCTTAGTGAACATAAGGGCGGAGATAGTTGGGATAAACACCGCAATACAGACCAAGCCGACGGTAGGGGCGTACGTGGGGATCTGCTTCGCCATACCCTCGAACATGGCCAAGGAGGTGCTACACGAGATAGTCCAGACCGGAAGGGTGGTGAGGGGTTACCTCGGGGTGTGGATAGGGGATGTGGATAAGGATATGGCCGATGCCTTAGGCCTCAAGGAAAAAGGTGGGGCCATAGTGAACCAGATTATAGAGGGAGGGCCTTCCGAGGGCAAGCTCAAGAAGGGGGACGTTATACTCAAGGTGGACGACCAGAAGGTTGAGAACGCCTCCCACCTCATGCGCATAATAGCCAAATACGAGCCGGGGACCAGGGTGAAGCTGACGGTCTGGAGGGACGGCAAGCTCCGTAAGGTGGAGGTCAAGCTCGGGGAAAGGCCCCCGAGGGAGGCCCTGGCCGAAGGCAAACCCCGGACCTTCGGTAAGCTCGGCATGGAGGTCCAAACCCTCACCAAGGACCTGGCCGAGAGGCTCGGGTACGAGGGCGAGGAGGGGGTGGTGGTCACATCGGTGGAACCTGGGAGCCCGGCGGACGACAAGGGGATAAGGAGGGGGGACCTGATAAAGGAGGTGGATGGGAAGAAGGTCCGCTCGGTGAGGGATTACAGAAGGGCCCTGGAGAAGCTCAAGCCCGGCCAGGCCGTGCTCTTCCTGATCCGTCGGGGCGATCGCACCTTTTATGTAGCCCTCAGGGTGCCGGAAGAGGAAAAATGACAGGGAGGTGGTAGCTATGGACCAAGAGAAATTAAAGTACTTCACCAAGCTCGTGTTGAAGGAGAGGGAGCGCATCCTCCGCGGCTTGAGCAACGTCCAGGAGGATCTGGAGGAGACCTCCGAGGAGACCTTGATAGAGGAGATAGACAAGGCGTTCTCGAGCGAGGGGAGGGAGCTCCTGAGCAGCTTCATAGACAGACACACCGAGGGCCTGGAGGCCGTCAACCAGGCCTTGGAGAGGATAAAGGAGGGTACCTACGGGATCTGCGTAAGGTGCGGTAAGGAGATATCCGAGGAGAGGCTCGAGGCCATACCCACCGCCTCCCTCTGCCTCTCCTGCCAGCAGGAGCTGGAGCGTCAGAGCAGGGCGAGCCAGGCCCTAATATCCTCCCCCCTCAGGCAGTGGACGGATGAGGAAGAGGTCCTCGAGCCGACGGCGGATGAGGTCGAGGAGGAGATATAGGCTGCCACATCGGCCTAACTTTGCCATAATGGCTTTATCGCATCGGGGCTTCGGGCCCCGTTTGAATATGGTATGGATTTTGCTTTTGCTTAGGGCAAATCCTTAAAGAAAGGAGATGGTGCATATGGGAAGGGTCATAGGTATAGACTTGGGGACTACCAACTCCTGCGTGGCGGTTATGGAGGGCGGCAACCCGGTCGTGATACCTAACTCCGAGGGTAGCAGGACCACCCCTTCCGTGGTGGCGTTCACCAAGGACGGGGAGAGGTTGATCGGAGGGCCGGCGAAGCGCCAGGCCATAACCAACGCCGAACGCACGATATACTCCATAAAGCGCTTCATGGGTCGCAGGTACGACGAGGTCCCGGAGGAGATAAAGAGGGTGCCGTTCAAGGTTGTGAGGGGACCGAACGATACCGCAAGGGTGGAGGTGGACGGCAAGGTATACTCCCCCCCCGAGATATCCGCCATGATACTCCAATACCTGCGACAGGTGGCCGAGGACTATCTCGGGGAGAAGGTCACAGACGCCGTGATAACGGTGCCCGCCTACTTCAACGACAGCCAGCGTCAGGCCACCAAGGACGCCGGCAAGATAGCCGGCCTCAACGTCCTCAGGATCATAAACGAGCCCACGGCAGCGTCCCTCGCATACGGTCTGGACAAGAAGAAGAACGAGAAGATAGCGGTGTACGACCTGGGCGGAGGGACCTTCGACATCTCCATCCTGGAGATAGGGGATGGGGTCTTCGAGGTCCTCTCCACTAACGGGGACACCCACTTAGGTGGTGACGACTTCGACGAGCGCATAATAAACTGGCTTGCGGAGGAGTTCCTGAGGGAGACCGGCATAGACCTGAAGAAGGACCCCATGGCCCTTCAGCGCCTCAAGGAGGCGGCCGAGAAGGCCAAGATAGAGCTTTCCTCGACCCTCCAGACAGAGATAAACCTCCCCTTCATCACGGCCGACGCCAGCGGCCCCAAGCACCTCCAGAAGACCTTGACCAGGGCCAAACTCGAACAGCTCGTGGAGGACCTCATAGAGAAGACCATAGGTCCCTGCGAGCAGGCCCTCAAGGACGCCAAGCTCTCCCCGAGCGACATAGATGAGGTCATACTCGTGGGAGGGCAGACCAGGATGCCCAAGGTGCAGGAGGTGGTGAGGGAGTTCTTCGGGAAGGAGCCCCACAAGGGGATAAACCCAGACGAGGTCGTGGCGGTCGGTGCCGCCATACAGGGGGCCGTGCTCTCCGGGGAGGTGAAGGATGTGCTGCTGTTGGACGTCACCCCGCTCTCGCTCGGGATAGAGACCTTGGGCGGGGTCATGACGGTGCTCATCCCCAGGAACACCACGATCCCCACGAGGAAGACCGAAATATTCACCACGGCGGCCGACAACCAGACATCGGTGGAGATCCACGTCCTCCAGGGAGAGCGCCCCATGGCGGCCGACAACAGGACCATAGGCAGGTTCCATCTGGACGGGATACCACCGGCCCCGAGGGGCGTGCCCCAGATAGAGGTCACGTTCGACATAGATGCGAACGGGATCCTCAACGTCTCCGCAAGGGACAAGGCTACGGGTAAGGAGCAGAGCATAAGGATAGAGGCCTCCAGCGGCCTGACCCAGGAAGAGATAGAGAGGATGATGAAGGAGGCCAGAGAACACGAGGCCGAGGACAGGAGGAAGAGGGAGCTGGTGGAGGCCCGCAACAGGGCCGACCAGCTCGTGTACGAGACCGAGAAGAACCTGAAGGAGATGGGGGACAAGCTCAGCCCGGACGTGAAGTCCAAGGTGGAAGCGGCGGTGGGCAGGCTCAAGGAGGCCATGAAGGGCACGGACATAAACGAGATAAAGTCCGCCACCGACGCCCTCACCCAGGCCTGGCACGAGGCCGCCGCCCAGATGTACAAGACGGCGACCGGCACATCGGGGACCGGCGAATCCCAGGGCGGCTCGCAGGACAAGGGTGGGGCTGTGGATGCGGACTTCGAAGTCGTGGAATAACTCAAAAGGGGGCGGGCGAGGTCCCGCCCCCTGTCTTAAATGGTCTTGACCGTCCGGGGCGGAAGATATATTTTTAGGAGGTGATGCCATGCCTACCTACGAGTACCAATGTAAGAGGTGTGGATATCGGTTCGAGGTCTTCCAGAGCATAACCGCCGAACCCCTCTCCACCTGCCCGAAATGCGGGGGGCCCATAAAAAGGCTCATAGGGATAGGAGGGGGGTTTCTGTTTAAGGGCTCGGGGTTCTACATAACAGATTACAGGAGCGAGAGCTACAAAAAGGCGGAGAAGGCCGAGAAGGGGGAATCCTCGAAGGATAAGAAGGACGAATAGGGGGGGATATGAGGTCTTCCTTCTCCTTCCTCCTCTTGGCTGTGGCCCTCCTCGGATGTGGAAGGCCCTCCCCGGACGAACTCTACAGGTCCGCCAGGAAGGCCCAGCTCGAGGGGAAGTTCGATAGGGCGGAGGAAAAATACAGGAAACTTCTGGAACTTTACCCTAAGGACGATCTTGCCGACGATGCGCTCATGGGGATCGCTTCGGTCGCCGCCTCGAGGGGGGATTCGGAGGGGGTGGAGAGGGCGGTGGAGGAGCTGTGCAGGAGGTATCCCGGGAGCACGAGGAAGGGGGAAGCTTGGCTGCTCTTCGCCAAGGTCTCGGGGCCCGAGAGGAGGGACGCACTCCTGGACACTGTGTACAGGAGTGCGGTGAGGATGGGAGGGTCGAGGGACTCACTGGAGATAGCACAGGAGCTCTTAGGGAAGCTCGTGGAGATGTTCCCGGGAAGCTCCCTTGCGGACGATGCCCTCTTTATGCTCGGTCAGATCGCCCAGAACAGGGGTCGCCACGAGGAGGCGATAGCGAGGTACCAGGACCTTCTGAAGAGGTACCCCCAAAGCGAGCATGCCTACAAGGCCCAGTTTATGATAGGCTTCATATACTCAGAGGACCTTCACGATTATGCTATGGCCCGGAAGGCCTTCAGGAAGTTGCTGGAGAAATACCCCGACTGCGATCTGGCCCCATCTGCAAAGTGGATGTTGGAGAACATGGGCAAGCCCTTGGAGAGCGTGTTCAAGGTGGGAGGGTAAGTTGATAGCTCTGCTGCTCTTGGGGGTTTCCTTAGCCAATGTGAGCTTCTACGGGAGGCTGGAACCTGGGGAGAGGTTGGTCCTGATCCTGGACGAGGGGATCGAGATATCGGCTCCAAAGCATAGACTTACAGGTTCGGCTGAGGCCGCCCTGGCAAAGGCGCCGGCGTGGCTCAGGGAGGACCTCGAGGAGGCGTTCCTCGACCTTCCAAGTGGATATCAGGAGGTATATGCCAGCTTGATATTAAGCTGCCGTGACCCCATCGTGGACGAGGTCGCTTTTCAGGTGGCGCACATGGCCCCTGAGGACCTGATGAGCCTGGCCGACCGGGGGTTCGAGGAACTCATAATCGAGAACGCCGAGCTTGTGTACCTACACGATTCCCTCCTGAAGTACGTGGAAGTCGTGGACTACGGGAGCTCCTCGGACGAAGATTACTACTCCACAACAAGATACAAAATTATAGCTCGAGGAGATACGATAAGGATCGAGGCTCCAAAGGAATATTACTATTGGTACGTCGTGCATCCCGTGGTCCTGAGGTACATAAGAACTCAGAACACAGTAGGTTACATAGATCCAGATACGGACGAACCCACCCCTCCCCCCGATGGGACCTTCTGGAGGGATTACCTGTTCGGACATGCTGATCCTGGGTTTCCCCTGCTCAGAGACACAATTTCGAGGTGTACGGTGGCATGGGGTGGGCTTTCGAACGTCGACTCCTTGGAGAACGGGGCCTTGGGGATGGTATCCCAGTGGATACAGGACGTTATGGATTTCTACAGGAAGGGATGGAGGCCCGTCCAGCCGGTGGCCATATATCACCTTCACCACGGCACGTGCTCCGAGCACGCAGCCCTCACCACCGCAGCTGCAAGGTGCGCCCTGATACCTACAGTGAACGTCCAGGCCATTGCCAACGACCACCACTGGAACGAGTTCTGGCTCGGAAGGTGGATGCAGTGGGAGCCGGTCAACACTTTCGTAGATAACCCGTACGGGTACGAGGGCTGGGGATGGAAGATGGCTGGGGTCATAGCCCACAGGGGGGACGGGTACGTATGGACGGTCACCGGGAGGTACACCCCACATGCCAGCCTGACGGTCGAGGTGCTCGACGCCGATGGGAGGCCAGTGGACGGCGCCCTGGTCCAGCTCGTAGCTCCATACAGGTACGGTGGCCTCTCCATCTGCGCATGGCAGTACACCGACCTCAGGGGAAGGTGCGAGTTCACGGTCGGGGACGGACTAAGCTACTGGGCGACCGTGGATGCAGGGATCGGGCATGTGCCCACGACCGAGGTCATATCAGCGTGCGAGCCAGGGAGGGAGTACTTCAGGAGCTTCCGGCTCGAAGGGAGGGTCCCTTCGCCCGACCTCGAGCCCTGCGGAAGGATGCAGCGAGGGGAAAGGGAGGTGGAGGTGAGGTTCGAAGTGACCGGCTCGGTGCTCAGGGGTAAACACCTGCTTACAGGGAGGACCTTCAAAAAGAGGACATCACTTGGGAGGGTGGAATTCTTTTTGTGCGACCAGGTGAACTACGACAGGTACTTGGCCGGGGAAAGTTTCGATGCATACGAGGTCATGTGGGGTGCCTCCGGGGATTTGAGGTTCTCCGTCCCAGATGGAAAGTGGTACGCTGTGATATCGAACGAGTCTTCCACCTCGACCGTCCAGAGGTTGAAGCTCGAGGCTTCCTATATAGGGCCGACGTATGCCGAGGAGGTCCCGTGGACGCCGGGGGAACTTTCGCTTTCGGGCAACTTTCCTAACCCCTTCAACTCGCGCACGAAGGTGGGCTTCTTCCTTCCGGAGCCGGGCGAGGTCGAGGTCTCGATATGCGACCTGACGGGAAGGGTCGTATGGAAGTGCAGGATGGAGGCAGAAGCCGGCCAGCACTTCCTCGTCTGGGACGGGGGGGAGGTCGCAAGTGGGGTCTATATATGTTGTGTAAGGTTCGGAGGGGAGCTCAGGACGACCAAGATGGTGCTCATCAGGTGAAGCGAGGAGGTGAAAGGTGATAGAGGTGGAAGGCCTGACGAAGTACTACGGCAGAAGTCCGGTCCCTGCTATAGAGGACGTCACCTTCAGGGTCGAGAAGGGGGAGATATTGGGGTTCTTGGGTCCCAACGGAGCGGGAAAGACCACGACGATGAGGATAATCACCGGCTACTTCCCCCCTTCCAGGGGCACAGCCAGGGTGGCGGGCTACGATGTTATGGAGAACCCTACCGAGGTGAAGAAGAGGGTGGGATACCTCCCAGAACATCCTCCCCTCTACAACGATATGACCGTGGAAGGGTTCCTGAACTTCGTGGCGGACATAAAGGGCCTGGATAGGAGCAAGAAGAAGCTGAGGATAGGGGAGGTAGCGGAAAGATGTGGGCTCGATGAAGTTATGGACGTCAGGATAGGGAAGCTCTCCAAGGGCTACCGCCAGAGGGTGGGGGTAGCCCAGGCCCTGGTCCACGACCCCGAGGTCCTCATCCTCGACGAGCCCACCATAGGCCTCGACCCCAAGCAGGTCGTGGAGGTCAGGAACCTAATAAAGAGCCTTGCGGGGGAGCGCACCGTGATCCTCAGCACCCACATACTTCCGGAGGTGAGCATGACCTGCGGTAGGGTCGTGATAATAAACAAGGGGAGGGTGGTGGCAGAGGACACCCCGGAGAACCTGACGGCCAGACTCAGGGGCGTCAGGACCATATTCGTGGAGGCCCGAGGGCCCGCCGACGGCATAGAGAAGGTCCTGAGGGAGGTTCCGGACGTCAAGGAAGTCCGACACGAAGGTTCCGAGGATGGCACGCATAGGTTTGTGGTGGAGAGCACATTGGAGAAGGATATAAGGGCCCAGCTTGCGTCCTCGGTCGTAAGCGGTGGTTTCCAACTTCTTGAGCTGAGGCCGGTGGGCATGAGCTTGGAGGACATATTCCTCCAGCTTACCACGGAGGAGGGAGCATGAGGGGATTCTTCGCTGTCTTCAAAAAGGAACTTCACTCCTACCTTACATCTCCGATAGCTTACGTGCTCGCCGCCGTCTTCCTCGTACTTATGGGCTTCCTCTTCAGGAACCTCGTCATGCAGTTCAACGCCTTCTGCCTCACCTATTTCTCCCAGGCAGCTAGGTTCGGAGGGCAGCTTCCGGAGTTGAACCTCAACAGGATAGTTGTCGAAAGCTTCTTCGGACTGTTGGGTTTCATATCCCTCTTCATGATACCCATGCTCACTATGCGGCTGTACGCAGAGGAGAAGAAGCTCGGAACCTTCGAGCTCCTCACCACATCCCCCATCTCAAACCTCCAGACCATATTGGGTAAGTTTACAGCCTGTTTCGTGCTCTACGCCGGAACCGTGGGGTTGACCTTGGTCATGATGGGGCTTTTGGATGCCTACGGAGAGCCGGACTGGGGGCCCATAGGTTCCTCTTACCTCGGAGTCCTGCTTTTGGGGGCGTCCTTCATAGCCGTAGGGATATTAGCTTCCTCCCTGACGGAGAACCAGATAGTAGCTGTCGCCATAAGCTTCGGGGCGCTGCTTTTGTTCTGGCTCATGGGTTGGGCCTCCCAGTTCGCAAGCGGCGGCCTCAGGAAGGTCATGGAGTACCTTTCGATAATAGACCACATGGAGGACTTCTACAAGGGAGTTATAGACACCAAGGACGTGCTCTTCTACCTAAGCTTCACCTTCTTCTCCCTCTTCCTCACCGCCGTGGTCTTAGAATCCAGAAAGTGGCGGGGGGTCAGGTAAGGGCACGACAAGGAGGACAAAATGCGCATAGGAAGGGGATTTCAGTACGGCTCCAATGCCTTCCTGGTAACGCTCTTCGTCCTGGCGATAGTGGCCATGCTCAACTTCTTGGGGGCGAGACATCATATAAGGTGGGATGTGACCAAGGGAAAACTTTACAGCCTTTCGGACCAGACCAAGCAGATTTTGAAGAACCTGAAGAAGGACGTGAAGGTCCTGGCGTTCTATCGGGAGGGCACGGGCGAGAAGCTCAGGGACCTCCTCAAGGAGTACTCGTACCGCTCCGACAAGTTCCACTACGAATTTGTGGACCCGGACAAATACCCCGAGAAGGCCAAGACCTACGACATAAGGAGCTACGGGACGATAGTGGTGCAGTGCGGAAATAAGGAGGAGAAGATATACGAGGAGACCGAGAAGGAACTTACGAACGCCATCTTGAAGGTGATAAGGGAGGAGAACAAGGTCGTATACTTCGTGGAGGGCCACGGGGAAGGGAGGACGGAGGACACAGGAGCCGAGGGCTACAGCAACGCTAAAAAGGCCCTTCAGGAGGCGAACTACGACGTAAAGACCGTAGTGCTCGCCCAGGAGGGGAAGGTTCCGGAAGATTGTGCGGTCCTGGTGGTCCCGGGGCCCCGCAGGAAGTTCCTCCCGAACGAGGTGGACATGGTGAGGGACTACATAAAGGAAGGTGGGGATGCCTTCTTCCTCTTGGACCCAGGTACGGACGTCGGGTTGGAGGATATGCTCTCGGAGTGGGGGGTGAAGGTGGAGAACGATGTGGTAGTGGATGTGAGCGGGGTGGGCCAGCTCTTCGGCATAGGCGGGCCCGGGGTGCCCATAGCCGCCCAATACGAGAGACATCCTATAACCGAGAAGCTTAAGGGGATCATGACGTTCTATCCCCTCGCCCGTTCGGTGTGGTTCCGGAAGGAGGGCAAGGAGGGCGTCGAGGGGACGGAGCTCGTGAAAACTTCCTCCCACAGTTGGGCCGAGACCGACCTTTCGGTCCTGAAGGGGAAGGGGAAGGTCCGCAAGGACCCCGACGAGCGTTCGGGTCCCATACCCTTGGCCGTGGCCGTCACTGTAGAGGTCGAGGAGGACACGACCGGGACCAAGAAGGCCAGGGTGGCGGTCTTCGGGGATTCTGACTTCGCAAGGAACAGGTACTTCCCATTCCAAGGTAACGGCGACTTCTTCATCAACACCGTAAACTGGCTCGCCGAGGAGGAGGAGCTTATATCCATAAGGCCCAAGCAGCCTGGCTTCAACCCGATACATCTAACTAGAAGGCAGGCGAGCACGCTCTTCTGGATATCGGTGGTGGTGCTTCCTGCGCTCGTACTTGTGGCGGGAGTTTTGGTCTACGTACGTAGGAGGTGAGGATGAGGTTCAGGAGCACCCTCATAGCTGCGATGTTGGCTTTGGGGCTCGGGGCCTTCCTCTACTTCTACGAGATCCGGGGCGGGAAGAGGAGGGAGGAGGCCGAGGAGTTCGCTAAGAAGCTATTCCATTTCGAGGAAGCGGATGTGCAGAAGATAACCCTCGTCAGGAACGACACTACTCGGATAGTACTGGAGAAGGGGAAGGATGGGCTCTGGCACATAGCTGAGCCCATAGAGACCGATGCCGACCAGGATGCCGTAGGCAGGCTAATGGACACCATGAAGGACGCCTCCTGCGAGAGGGTGGTGGCGGATTCCGCCTCCGACCTCGGGAAGTTCGGGCTCGAGCATCCCAAGGTCAAGGTGGCCTTGACCCTCAAGGACACCACCACCGACACCCTCTGCGTAGGGGACTTCAGCCCCACAGGGTCCTACGTCTTCGCTATGTGGGCCGGGAAGCCCCAGGTCTTCCTCTCCAAACGATACGTGAGGACGAGGTTGGACCAGGGCCCCTTCGACCTGAGGGAGAGGAGGGTACTCCCGTTCCCCAAGGAGGAGGCCAAGAAGATAGTTCTGAAGTACGACGGAAAGAAGTTCGTGCTTACAGGGAGCGGGGATGAGTGGGAGATAGAGGAGCCGGGGAAGTTCAGGGCCGACGCCAGCACCGTCCGCTCCTTCCTCTCCAGGCTCAGGACCGAAAGGGCGAGGAAGTTCGTGTTGGAGCATCCCTCGGAGGAGGACCTGAGGAAGTACGGTATAGACGAGCCTTCCTTGGAGGTGACGGTCTGGCTCGGGGAGGAGAAGGCCCAGAAGACCCTGAGGGTTGGGAAACTGGAGGACTGGAGGTACTACGCCAAGGACATGAGCAGGGAGCCCATATTTATGGTGGACTCATCTTTCGTGGCCTACCTCAGGAAGGACCTCATGAACCTTAGGGACAAGCACGTCGTTAGGTTCGACAGGGACAAGGTAGACAGGATAGAGCTCGCCTACGGGGACAGCGTGGTGGTCTGCGAGAAGGACACTTCCTCGGGGGACTGGTACCTGAAGGAGCCCAAAGAGGGGAAGATGAAGTCGTGGAGGGCCAACAGGCTCCTTTCCGACATAAAGTTCCTAAGGGCCAGGGAATTTCTGGGCAAGCATGAGGACCTCAGGCCATACGGACTGGACTCCCCTCGCATAGTGGCGAGGCTCCTGCACGGGAAGGAACTTCTGGCAGAACTTAAGATCGGAAAATATAAGGGGGATAAGGTATATGTCCTGGGGCAGGAGGTCTGCCTTGCGGACAGCAGCATAGTCGGGGACCTCTCGCCGAGCCTGGACGAGCTTTTGGAAGAAGGGAAGTGATGGGGCGAGCAAGGGCGGAGATGTATCCGCCCTAAATTTTACAATATGAGGTACATAGATGCCTTCAGGGATGGGAGGACGGCCAGGAGGTTGGCGGACGCCATAGGGGAGCTGGTGGGTAAAAGCAGGTTCTCCTTCATGGAGGTCTGCGGCACCCACACGGTCTCTGCCTTCCGTTCGGGCCTCCGCTCCATGCTCCCTGAGGGCCTGGAACTGCGCTCCGGCCCCGGATGTCCGGTTTGCGTGACCCCCAACTCTTACCTCGACAGGGCGATAGCTTTGGGAAGGAAGGGGATGGTCCTGGCCACGTTCGGGGACATGCTCAGGGTCCCGGGGTCCTCCTCGAGCCTGCTCGAGGAGAGGGCGAGGGGTGCTAAGGTCCATGTGGTCTACTCCCCCTTGGACGCCTTGAAGCTCGCCGAGGATTCCGTGGGAACTGTGGTCTTCTTGGCGGTGGGGTTCGAGACGACGGCCCCGGCCGTGGCGGCCACGGTCCTCGAGGCGAGGAGGAGGAACCTGCGCAAGGTGAAGTTCCTTATAGCCCACAAGCTCATCCCCCCCGCCATGCGCTGCCTTTTGGACGATCCCGATGTCAGGATAGATGGGTTCATGTGCCCCGGACATGTGAGCGTCGTCATAGGTTCGGAGCCGTATCGTCCCTTGGCAGAGGACCACGGGGTCCCCTGCGTCATAACGGGATTCGAACCCTTGGACATGCTCCAAGGGATATACCTCCTGGCCCGCCAGAAGGCCGAGGGGACGGCCGAGGTCCAGATAGCCTACAGGAGGGCGGTGAGACCCGACGGAAACGCTAAGGCCAAGGAGCTTATGGAGGAGGTCTTCAGGGTGGTGGACGACGAATGGAGGGGGCTCGGGCCCGTTCCCCAAAGCGGGCTCAGGCTCAGGGAGGATTTCGGGGAGTGGGATGCGGAGGGGATTCCGGTGGATGTGGAGCCAACCGTGGAGCCGGCGGGCTGCAGGTGCGGGGACGTGCTAAGGGGGACCTGCTGGCCTCCGGAATGCCCCCTCTTCGGCCGGGCCTGCACTCCCGAGCATCCCGTAGGGGCCTGTATGGTCTCCTCCGAAGGAGCCTGCGCTGCCTGGTACAGGTACGGGAGGTAAGGTGGAGACGATAAGTATGGACCACGGAGGAGGGGGGCTGAAGGCCAAAAAGCTCGTCGAAGGCCTCCTGAGGTACTTCGAAAGCCCGTACCTCGAACCTTTAGACGACGGAGCCGTGCTCCCCTTGGGGGATGGGCGCCTCGCCTTCACCACCGACACATATGTGGTCTCACCCCTCTTCTTCCCGGGCGGCGACATAGGAAGGCTCGCAGTCTGCGGCACCGTGAACGACCTTTCGGTCATGGGAGCGAGGCCCTCCTTCATAAGCTGCGCCTTAGTCCTGGAGGAGGGGTTGGAGGGAGAAACATTGGAGAAGGTCTTGGAATCCATAGCTCGCACCGCCGAGGAGGCGGGCGTAGAGGTGGTCACCGGGGACACGAAGGTCGTGGAGAGGGGCACTGGGTTCGGGCTCTTCGTGAACACCGCTGGGGTAGGTCCTGTGCTCGTGGAGCTGGGGCTCCACAAGGTCTCCCCCGGGGACGCCCTCCTGGTCAGCGGTACGGTGGGGCAGCACGGGATGGCGGTGTTGGCCGCAAGGGAGGGGCTCGAGTTCGAAGGGGAGATAAAAAGCGACTGCGCTCCCGTAAACTCCCTCGTGGAGGCCCTGTTGGGCGCTTGCCCCTCCGTCAAGTTCCTGAGGGACCCGACAAGGGGAGGGCTGGCGGGGACCTTGTGGGAGGTGGCAAAGGGGACGGGGCTCGGGGTGGAGGTCTGGGAGGAGAAGGTCCCCATAAGCCAGGAGGTCTCCGGCCTCTGCGAACTTCTGGGCATAGACCCCCTCTATTCCGCAAACGAGGGGAGGATCGTAGCTATAGTCCCGCACGAGGAGGCGGACGAGGCTTTAGGAGCTTTAAGGGGCCATCCGCTCGGAAGGGATGCCGAGGTCGTAGGAAGGATCGTAGAGGAACACCCGGGGAAGGTGGTCCTCAGGACGAGGGTGGGAGGGAGGAGGCTTATGGACCTTCCGGCAGGCGATCCTTTTCCGAGGATATGCTGAAGGGGGATGGGAGGGCCATCCCCTTGGAGGTACTTTAAGGGCCCGGCCGAAGCCGGGCCCTCCGGTTTACTCGGTGGTTATCTCTATCTGCTTGGGCTTGGCCTCCTCCACCTTGGGGAGGGTGAGCGTCAGGACGCCGTTCTTATAGACGGCCTTTACCTTGTTGGCGTCCACACGGGCCGGCAGGGTGAAGGACCTGCTGAACCTGCCGTACACCCGCTCCGACCAGTGGTAGGTCCTGTCCTTTTCCTCCTTCTCCTGCTTCTTCTCCCCGCTGATGGTGAGGACGTTGTTCTCTATGCTGACCTTTATGTCGTCCTTCTCCATCCCGGGGAGTTCGGCTGTGACCACCACAGCATCGTCGGTCTCGGCCACGTCCACCTTGGGAGTCCACACCGTCGGAGCGGGCCCGATCCCCCTCCAGAACTCGTCGAAGATCCTGTCTATCTCCCTGCGGATGTCGGAAAGGGCAGGGAACCACTCCTCGCTCGGCCTCCAGCGAACCAGCGCCATAGGTATCACCTCCTTCGTTCGAGGGTTTCCTTCGACTTCCGTTTCTATTATGAAAGCAAGGTTCGTGCCATATTGGTAAACCCGGGCTTTGGGTCGGCCTTAGGGTCAATATGACTTACAGTTACCCCTTCATCGGCCGATGGGCTGCCATATGGGCACATCGAAATATGTTGCCTCACGGAGGGAAGGAAGTTATCTTAAAGGCGATGTATGCCCTGCTCTGGAGCGTAGCCCTGCCGTTGGGTGTTCCCTACCTCCTGCTGAGCGGAAGGGGCCTTCGTGAGCGCTTGGGGATTTGGGGGAAGGGTCTTCCTGCTGCCCCCCTATGGGCCCATGCTGCCTCTATGGGGGAGGTGAGGGCTGCCTCCGCTGTCGTGGCCTGGCTGCTCAACTTTAAGCCGGGCGTTCGGGTACTCTTCACCACCACATCCTCCACCGGAAGGGACCTGGCCCGGAGGCGATGGGGTTGTGCGTACTTAGCTCCCCTCGACCATCCCCTGCTGGTGCGCAGGGTCCTGCGGAACGTCCGGCCCAGGGCGGTCCTTCTGACCGAGGGGGAACTCTGGCCAGGAACGATCCGGGAGGCCCGCAGGAGCGGCATCCCCGTGGCCCTAATCAACGGCCGTATCTCCGAAAGGGCCTTCCGCTGGTACAGCCGGTTCGGCTCGATAATGCGAAGGGCGATAGGCAGCCTCGACCTTCTGTGCGTGCAATCCTATGTGGACGGGGAGAGGTTCGTTCGGCTCGGAGCCCGGCCCGAGCGGACTTTTGTGGTCGGCAACGTCAAAGGGGGGGAACCCGAAGGGGAGCCCTTAAAGCGCGATGCTCTGCGCTCCTCCTTCGGAATCCACCCAGAAAGGCCGGTCTTGGTCGCCGGAAGCACCCGGGAGGGCGAGGAGGCCGTTCTCCTGGAAGGCCTGGAGAGGCTCTGGGCACGCTGGCCGGACCTCCTCGTGGTCTTAGCACCCCGGCACTTGGAGCGCCTGGGCGAGGTGGAACGCCTCCTGAGGGAACACGGCGTGCGCTACGTGCTCAGGAGCAGGATGGGAAGGGACCTCCCCCAGGTGCTGTTGGTGGACACGATGGGGGAACTTACAAAGTTCTACGCTATGGCCGACCTGGCCTTCGTGGGAGGGAGCTTCGTACCCTTGGGCGGCCACAACCCCTTCGAGCCCGCCTCCTTGGGCCTGCCCGTGACCTTCGGCCCCCACATGCGCCAGGAGGGATGGGAGAGGCTATGCGAAGATGGAGCGGCCGTGATGGTACATGATGCGGCAGAATGGGCCAAGGTCGCCTTCCGACTGCTGGAGGACCCCAACCTCCGCTCACAGATGGGACGGAAGGGCCGGGAGCACGCAGCAAGGCTCAGGGAGGCTGCCAGAAGGACTGCTGAGCTGTTGATATCCCACGGCATCGTATGAAACGGAGGGGACGGTGAAGGCCGAGGTACGGGGAGTGGACATCCACCCTACGGGCTGAGTGGTCGCTGGTATTTACCTCACCAGCACCATCTTCCTTGTCTTAACGAACCTCCCAGCCTCAAGCCTCAACAGATACACTCCAGCCGACACCTCCCTACCCTCATCGTCCCTTCCATCCCACCTGACCGTGTAATACCCTGCCTCCTGCCTGCCATAAACCAACTCCCTCACCCTCTGACCTACCAAACTGTATACCTCAAGCTTCACATCTGCATCCTCTGGCAACTGATACTCTATCACAGTAACAGGATTGAAGGGATTGGGTCTGTTCTGATAAAGTTTATACCTCGAAGGCAAGCCAACCTCTGAAGAGCATACCTCCAATGGTCTGGCTCCAGTAAACCGCAGGATATAGAGGCCATCTCCACCATCTGCAACATATACATAGCTTCCTGAAACATAGACACCAAAAGCATAGCTTCCAGTGTCGTAGAATCCTACCTCCTGTGGAGATGTTGGATCTGAGATGTCTATCACCCTCAGGCCATCTAAACCATTTGCATATGCATAGCTCCCTGAAACATAGACACCACAAGCCCAGCTTCCAGTGTCGTAGAATCCTACCTCCTGTGGAGATGTTGGATCTGAGATGTCTATTATCCTCAGGCCATCCCAGCAATCTACAACATATACATAGCTCCCTGAAACATAGACATCACAAGCATAGCTTCCAGTGTCGTAGAATCCTACCTCCTGTGGAGATGTTGGGTCTGAGATGTCTATTATCCTTAGACCATCCCAACGATCTGCAACATATGCATAGCTCCCTGAAACATGGACATCCCAAGCCCAGCTTCCAGTGTCGTAGAATCCCACCTCCTGTGGAGATGTTGGATCTGAGATGTCTATCACCCTCAGGCCATCTTCCCTATCTGCAACATATGCATAGCTCCCTGAAACATAGACACCATAAGCCCTGCTTCTAGTCTTGGGATCGTAGAATCCAACCTCCTGAGGAGATGTAGGGTCTGAGATGTCTATTATCCTCAGGCCATCTAAACCATTTGCGACATATGCATAGCTTCCTGAGACATGGACACCACGAGCATAGCTTCCAGTGTCGTAGGATCCAACCTCCTGTGGAGATGTTGGGTCTGAGATGTCTATCACCCTCAGACCCCCTTTCCCACCTGCAACATATGCATAGCTTCCTGAAACATAGACATCATGAGCCACCCCCGGAAGGAACACTCGGCCTACCTTGACAGGAGATGTAGGGTCGCTCACATCCAAGACCACCAAAGTCCCTCCCGCACAGACATAAGCATAGTCCCCCTGAACTACCACAGCAAAAGCAGGTCCTTCCAACGCCCTGCCGACAAGCTCCACATTCTCGTGCTCACCGCTGGCAATCACTGCTCCCACAAGCACCAGCACAAGCCCTACTGAAAAGAACACCCTCCTTAGCATTGCACACCTCCTTTGAATCCTGTACTGCACCCCAAAAACCGGACACTCATAAAAGCAACAAAAGGAGAAATACTTAAGGCCCGAAAATAGAGAAGCGGTTCAAGAACTTCTTACTTCTGGTGAATCCAAGAGAATGTTGCACTTACAAGCTAAATTTTTGTCCAAAAATGGGGTGCACTTCATCAGCGACCAAGATGGCCACCGTCAGGATTATGGCACCCTGAACCCTCATACCTCCTTACCCATCAAACTAACGGCTCACGAAAGACTTTACCTTCCCCCAACTTGTCTGAATCACTCCTGTCGCTATAATCTCCTCGATCCTGTCCAATAGCTCATCCAACGGAAAAACAAATGAAGGAATCTCTTGGAG
>Ga0164318_10000981_pt1 | contig 24159 bp, 20 predicted proteins | sample GuaBasSedimGuay9_FD_113734 | JGI IMG/M metagenome (GOLD analysis project Ga0164318, IMG submission 113734) | Subseafloor sediment microbial communities from Guaymas Basin, Gulf of California, Mexico - Guay9, Core 4571-4, 0-3 cm | ecosystem: Environmental > Aquatic > Marine > Hydrothermal vents...
ACCATGGTCGCTCAAGGAACCATTAACAACGATGATAATGCGAAAAGAGCGGGTTCAGAAGGAAAAGACAAGGTTGATGCGGCCTGGTCAATGGACTTTGATATAACGAGCAAAATAGGTGAAAGCGGAACAGGGTTTTTAAAGCTCGAGGCCGGTCAGGGTTATGGTGTAAACGATGAAGTGGGTGCAATCTCCGGCATAAACGATGATGCACCGGAAACCGAAGATCCTACTGTAGAAGTCACGGAAGCGTGGTATGAGCATGCTTTTGGCTCTGTACCTCTGGTTGCAACCGTTGGAAAAGTTGATCTCACCAATTATTTTGATGCCAACGAAGTAGCAAACGACGAGACTATTCAGTTTCTATCCTCCGGTTTTGTTAACAACATGGCCGTTGAGTTCCCGGACGATAACGGACTGGGTTCAAGGATCACTTACTCACCAACTGAACTGGTGGACGTAAGTTTAGGTTGGGGTGAAGCTGATTCCAACTTCGAGGATATCCTTGATGATGGATTTGGAATTTTTGAACTGGACCTGAAACCGACGCTATTCGGGAAACCGGGGAACTACAGGGTTTACGCGTGGCTAAATGGCTACAATCACTACGACACCGGGGACCTGAAGGATGTAGATGGTACGAAGACAATTGATGATGCAGACGATGACGAAAATAACTGGGGAGTTGGCTTTTCTTTTGACCAGATTGTATTCAAGGACGTTGCCTTGTTTCTCAGGGGCGGTATCATGGATGATGATGTCGTGAGATATGATGAAGACAGCGAAGAGGTAGATGGTCCACCTATGAAAGGTGCAATAAGTGGAGGATTCCAGGTTGGCGGTTCTTATTGGGGGCGTGGCGACGACAGGTTTGCTGTCGCATTTGGAAGCGTGTTCCTCGATGATGAGCTGGAAGGTGAATATGGCCTGCCGGATGATATTGCTGATGAACTTCATCTGGAGGTCTATTACACTCTGTCGTTGTTTGAAGGTGGCCTGGAGTTCTCCCCGGACTTACAAGTTGTCTGGAACGCCGGCGGGGATGATGATGCAGATACCGTAGCCATTGGTGGTGTAAGAATGCAGGTGAACTTCTAGTTAATGGCGCTATTTAACCAAAAAAGGGGAACGGCCCGCGAAGGGGTGTTCCCCTCTATTTTTTGGTTCAAATATGATCCTGGTTATTACATTCGCTTTACGTTGACAGCCTGAGGTCCTTTAGGTGTTTCTTCCACCTCAAAACTCACTTTCTCTCCTTCTTGAAGTGAGCGAAAACCTTCGGCTTCTATGGCGCTGTAGTGGACGAATACGTCACCCTGCGTCTCGGTTTCAATAAAGCCGTAACCCTTTTGATCATTAAACCATTTCACTCTACCCTCTGCCATAAGCGACCACACTCCTTTCTTGGTCTTTCGTACTGCTCATCAGGAGTCACTTTTGTGGCAGTCTTGAAACGGTATCGCTCAGGCGAAAGCCAATTTCAAATGACACCAACTAAACTTAGACCCTAACTTGCGTACTACTAGTAAAACAATAAAAACTTAAAATTTCCATCCAGTGGCAACGCCACTAAAAAACCTATATCAGATTAAACCATTTGCTACAAGAAAATTTGAAGAAAAACTTTGTTAGTTTTCATGAAACTGGTCAAAAAACGTGTTTTTTTGTTTTGATCACCAGAACCAGGTCATTCGAGCTCTTTATCAGGTCTTTTCACAAGACTTTTTTAACACCAAATTTGAAAAAGACATCAACATATGTTAATTTTCTCTCTGTTTTTTTAAGGAGGAATACGGTATGTACAAAAAGTTACTGGTACTTGTTTTGAGTATTTTGATTTCGCTTGTATCAAGTGGCACTCTGCGGGCGGGATCTTCTCTGGTGATAGATTGCTTCATGCCATCTGATAATGGAAAGTTTCCGAAAGGTTGGGAATCAAAGCAGATGGGTGAAGCCAGAGGAATTTACAAAGTGGTTCTTGAGGAAGGCAACGCTATTTTGTGTGCTCATTGCACGAGTAAAGCTGTATCCATAGGTAAGAAAATTGAGATTGACTTGAGAAAGTACCCCATTCTCAAATGGAGATGGAAAGTGGTTAAGTCCCCGATAGGAGCGGACGAGCGGCATAAGAAAACTGGGGACAGTGCAGCTGCAATATATGTTGTTTTTCCCAATGGAATGAAAGTTTGGAGCCCCAAAGCCATCAAATATGTCTGGAGTTCCAGCTCTATGCCTCAAAATTCAACCACTGTGAGTCCTTACGCTAGCAATACCAAGATAGTTGTTCTGGAAAACAGGGAGACACCTCTCGGCGTTTGGATAGAAGAAGAGGTGAACGTCCTTAAGGACTATACCAGATTTTTCGGGGAGAAAATCGTAAGCGCCAAAATGATAGGTATAATGTCGGATTCTGATAATACGAATTCCGAAGTTCATGCCTGTTATGACGATATTGTGCTGGAAAGTATTTCAGCGAAAGTACAATGAATAATTAAGCCAGAGTAAATTCTGTTTGACAATGGCATCATTTGCTGGTAGTAGTAACCGTAATCGTGGAGATAGGCGGATAGAGATATGAATACCACCTGTAGAAACTGTGATGCAATTTCCTGTTTGTTTTGGTGGTGGCAGGCTCACATGAGCCTGCCCTCATAGGCTCTATCTCTCTAAAATAGAATAAGGAGAGCCATGGGGTAGGTAAAGTCCCATGGCTCAAACTTTTTTAGATGCCGTGGGGCTTTCCTCACGGCATTTTAATTTGTGAAATTAAAGAAGGGAGGATTGTTATGACAGACGTAAAGGTATTCCTGGATGAGAGCGAACTGCCCAGACAATGGTACAACATACTGGCAGATTTGCCCACACCAATGAAACCGCCTCTACACCCAGCTACGGGTGAACCTATTAACCCAGAAGATCTCGCTCCAGTGTTTCCCATGAATCTTATTGAGCAGGAAGTGGCTTCGGATAGATGGATAGATATTCCGGAACCGGTGCTTGAAAAATACGCTCTTTGGAGACCGACTCCTCTGTATCGTGCAAAGAACTTTGAGAAGTTTCTCGATGCACCAGTGAAAATCTACTACAAGAACGAGGGGGTTAGTCCTCCGGGATCGCACAAGCCCAACACAGCGGTAGCTCAGGCTTATTACAACAAAGTTTTCGGAATAAAGAGAATATCCACCGAAACAGGGGCAGGGCAGTGGGGTAGCGCGCTTAGCATGGCCTGCCAGATGTTCGGTCTTCAATGCAGGGTTTTTATGGTGAGGGTAAGTTATGATCAAAAACCTTACAGACGTTTGATGATGGCAACATGGGGTGCAGAATGTGTTCCCAGTCCGAGCAATATAACAGAGGTTGGAAAAAAGATTCTCGAAGAGCATCCGGATTCTCCAGGTAGTCTGGGAATTGCCATAAGCGAGGCCATAGAAGATGCGGTGGGCGATGAGAATGCTCGTTACTCTCTGGGTAGTGTTCTCAATCATGTGCTTCTACATCAGACCATCATAGGCCTTGAAGCTCAAAAACAGCTCGAGAAAATAGGGGAATATCCCGATGTGGTTATGGGTTGTGCCGGTGGTGGTAGTAATTTCGCAGGAATATGTTTACCCTTTGTAAGAGATAAAATCCATGGGAAAGAAGTCTCCATTGTTGCTGCAGAACCCACATCGTGTCCAACCATGACTCGAGGACCATATGCTTATGACTTTGGCGACCTGGCAAAAACAACTCCCTTGTTGCCCATGCACACTCTTGGGCATGACTTTGTACCCCCTCCCATTCACGCTGGAGGGCTAAGATACCACGGTATGGCTCCCATTATCAGTCATTTGTTGAAAGAAAAGCTTATTGAAGCTAGAGGCTTTAACCAGATAGATACTTTTACCGCAGGTGTTAACTGGGCAAGAACGGAAGGATTTATACCGGCACCTGAGACAAACCACGTCATTGCCGCTGTGGTTCAGGAAGCTCAAAAAGCAAAAGAAGAAGGAAAAGAAAAAGTCATCCTTTTCAACTGGAGCGGGCATGGGATTATTGATCTGGCCGCTTATGATGCCTTTTTATCAGGAAAATTGACTCAATATGAATTGCCAGAAGAAGAAATCGAAAGGGCTTTAAAATCGCTGGAAGGTCTGCCGAAACCGTAGCTTAACAGGTTTCGGGGAGGTATCTAAGAGATGATTGTAGATCTGGAAATTAGATGCCCCAAACTGGGGCATCAGGTAAAGTTTGACTACTGCGAAAAGGAGCAGATAAGTCTCCCGTGCAAAAGAATAATCAAATGCTGGCAAATTTACTTCCCGGTGGAGATTTATCTCAAGAAAAAGTTAACAGAAGAAGAGTGGAATAGGTGTTTTAACGAAAAACCCAAGGAAAAAATACTAACTTTGCTGGAATTGATTGACGCAGCAAAGAGGAGGAAGGAGAAAAAAGGTCAGAGTAAAGATAAACTATAGCATTTAATCAGAGGAGGAAAGGGGTATGAGGAGGTCTGAAAAATCAAACAACAGGCGTTGTCAGATTGTTATAGGTCTTGTGGTCTTCTTTTCTTTTTTATTAGCTCCAGCTTTATCTTTTGCTTATCATGAACCAGCCCTTAATCTTGGCTTTACAACGTTTCTGGATGGGGGCCCGCCCGCAGGACCAGGATTTTATTTCTCTCAATATTTTCAATACTATAACTCCGATAAGTTAACCGACAGCGATGGTGATGAATTGTTGCCGCCGTTCGCTGATGAGGACCTCGATGTATTTATTAGTCTTTCCCAGCTAATATATCATTCGAACCAGCCAATACTGTTTGGAGGGAAATGGGGCTTCGAGTTGATCATACCCTACGTGGGACTTGATCTGGACTATGAGGTAAACGGGCCATTTCCTGAAGATAATGGCTCAGGTTTCGGAGATATTCTTATTGGGCCTTTTATTCAGTGGGATCCGATAATGGGTAAAAAGGGGCCTATCTTCATGCATCGTTTTGAGATTTCTGTGATAGTACCAACTGGCAAATATGACGATGACAAGGAACTCAATCCAGGGAGCAACTTTTTTTCAATTAACCCTTACTGGTCTGCGACTCTTTTTATCACCCCGAGATGGACTCTTTCCGGGAGATTTCATTATCTCTGGAATGCAAAAAACGATGATCCCAACAGGCAGTTTGCGGGAGCGGATGATACACAGGCGGGACAAGCATTTCATGTGAATTTTACCTCTGCTTATGAGGTAGTACCAAATAGATTCAGAGTAGGTATAAATGGTTATTATTTGAAGCAGTTTACAGATACCGAGGTGGACGGTCACGATATTTCAGATAGCAAAGAGCAGGTTTTAGGACTCGGTCCTGGCTTTGTGATCCACTTCTCAAGAGATATACATTTGGTTTTCAACGCATATTTTGAAACTCAGGTCGAAAACCGACCAAAAGGAGAACGGTATAATCTTAGGTTTTTGTATCATTTCTAGCCGGCCGAAGCAAAACTAATCAACGGGTAGTGTACTGGTCAGCTGCCCGAGTAGTCCCGTGCCCATTTTGAAAACTCTTTCTCGAGCTGTGATAAGTGTTCGAATAGAACCACTACATTCCGGAAGCCCTTACAATTTTAAAATGGGTGCGGGACGTATGTCGGGCCCTGAATCGGAAAGCCGTAGACTAAGGCAGATTTGTTTGACTCCTTTCTTGATATGCTGCTAGATTGTTTTTAGATGAACTATTTTCTACTCAGTATTAGCTCACGCGTTTCTCTAGATTTTTTATTCGAATTTATTGCAAAATTTGTGGTTAAGGCATGTTATTCAGTCTGGTAACGGAAGTGTTTGTTTCCGGGAACATCGCCGGAGGAGGAAAGTTTCATGACGGACTACTACGTTGATCTTGAAACGACTGCTGAAATTGTGAAAAAGATTCTTCCGAAAATGGGAGAGTTCAAGGTACCAATAACTCCCCAGAACTATCGCGTGTGGTTTGAATACTACAGCGGTACGAATAAAGAACTACTAGAAGAAATAAACTCAATAATTGAAGCAAGGCGAAAGTTTACACCAGAGCTGAACAGATATCTTTATACCAAGTACTTCGGCGATGATCATAATAAGGAAATGCTTCGTGAGGTCCAGGCGAAAACCATAAATGTGCTCAAAAACTTTCTTGAACAGGTACTGGCTACAACCAATACTACCTCGGATTATGGAAACAAGCTTGAAAAATATTCAGAACAACTGAGCAAAGCGGAAGATCTTTCAGAGATTCAGGAAATCCTCGAAAACATGATCCGCGAAACCTCTCACATGGTGGAATCCACTAGAGATCTTCACTCAAAATTACAGGAAGCAAGTAACCAGGTGGAAATGCTAAGAGAAGAGCTGGCAAAGACCGCCGAAGAAGCAAAGAGAGATGCTTTAACTGGGCTTCATAATCGGAAGGCCTTTGATGAAGAAATTGCCAAATTGTATAAGAGATACAAAGACAAAGGAGAGATTTTTTCTCTTATTTTTGTGGACATAGACCATTTCAAAAGATTCAATGACCAGTTTGGACACAAGGTTGGTGATAAGGTATTACAGGTGGTGGCAAATAGCTTAAATTATACCCTGAAAGGGAAAGATTTCGTTGGCAGGTATGGCGGTGAGGAATTCGTGGTACTTTTGCCGCTTACGGAATTAGATAATGCCTGCCTTGTGGCGGAACAAATTAGAGAAAATATATCGATTAAAAGACTTCGTGTGACAAAAACGGGAGAAAACCTGGGCACAATAACGGTAAGTGCAGGAGTCTCACAGATAAACGAATCTGATACAATTGAATCTCTGGTTGAAAGAGCTGACAAAGCACTTTACCTTGCGAAAAATTCCGGTAGAAATAACGTCAAATCTGAAAAAGATCTATAGTTCCTTATATAGTTCTACTCTATGCAACTGGACTTTCCAAAATGTTCAGAGAATTCTGACAAATCGAGTTCCGGATTTTTTTCCGCCAGGATCGCAAGATCGACTCCATCCACATCGCCGTCGCCGTCCATATCACTCGTACAGATACTGTGAATGGTTACGAGAGAGATTTCTGGATCACCATAGAGGTTAAATCCCTGGAGATTGAGCCAGATTGAAGGACTATTGTAAATCATTTCTTCCTTGGTTAGAGCCAGGGCCTGTCCACATGGTATGTCTTGAGCTAATTTCTTTAGATAGTAATACCCAAGAGAAAAGTTATCCGGATAATTCGGATTTGGTTCTGTCCATCCTGCGGTGTACCAGGACACTCTGGAGGCAGACACCGTTGCTATTGCTCCCTGTTTTAAAAGTGAGTAGCCCAGATTGCCTGAATTTTCAGGATAGCCGTTGCTGCAGGCGCAGAGGTAAACCATGGACGGATGAGAATCATCCAGCACTCTACTATCACTGGACGTGAAAAAAGAGGTTGTTGTTGTCTCGCCACTTTCAGGAGTATCATTTTGATTATCATCCGAAGACCAGTATTTTCTGTAAATACTCGTTGCGTTACCATGTCCCACCGCGCAAACAAGACCGTACCCTGAAGCCCAGGAATCTTTGACATTTGTTCGGTTTAGGGGAGCATCAGAAGGATACGTGCTATGCTGAAGTCCTTCTTTTTCATAAAGAGAAAAGTGGGTAAAATCATTGGATTCTAGAAAATCATTTATTATCCTCTGAGCCAGTTCGGCCCCATCTGTCCGTGTAAGGTAGTCTGGTGGTTCTTGCTCAAAGTTCAATATGGCAGTGGGAAGCAAAACCTCTTTACGCCACGAAAGGTCTCCTGACTCTGTCTGGTAATCCATGATTTTTTGAAGTATGTGATCTAGTGTTGAATAGTCATCGTATACCGGTACTCTTCCTACCCATACCTCTGCAGCGTAGTCTACTCCTCCGGGCTTGTTATCATCAGGATATTCTCCGTACAGTTCATCACCGTCAATATCCCAGTTGCCGGTTAGATCGGCATAATAGTAGTCAGTGAGAGCTTCTCGATGGCTCGATTCATGGCTCCTCGGATAGCATTTTTTCATCGGAACATCACCATTGGATGGGTCGGGGTTACCGATGAGAAGTACGTATTTTATCCCTAGATTTTGGTAGTTGTTAATCAACCATTGGCGGATTTTTTCAGCCCTGCCGTCAGGTGGTGGCCCTGATAAACTGGTATAATCGTCCTCCGTGACAACCAGTACCGAATGACCTATAGCTTCCTTGAAACGCACGAAGTCAGATAACTTGGTGCTGTTGTTTACAACTGCATTGGAAGTGATTATTACGTAGTCATATGAAGTATCTCCCCCAGGTGCTATGTCGGCAGGTGCTGGATTTGTCCCCGAGTCGCTTTCGTTTTGCGGGGTCTCGCCCACTGTTGTACTTTGATATTCTAAATCGCTGGTTTCTGATGCTCCGAGAGTAATCTTGCACTGTATCTCTTTGACAACCTCTATTTTTCCGTTCCCAGGATAATACCTAACCGGATAGTAGGCCAAACGGAGAAATTTACTGTTCCTTTTGGTCTTTGTAGCCAGGATTTTAACGGGTTTCACCGGAAAGGGCCTGGATGAAGAGTAAACCAGAATGTTTTTCCCGTGTTTGATCTTTTTGGATTTCCCCCAGTCCAGGATGTTTCCACGATCTGTTGAAAGAAGAAGAGGAGGGGAGGGTTCAATTTCATAAAATCCTTTTAATTCCTCACATTTTGTCCTGACAATTTGAATACTTATGACCTCCAAACTTCGGCTCGCTGGAACTGGAATAAGTTTGATAATTTCGGGTAAGTTCGGATTTCCCGGATCCATCAAATACGATCTGTCGGGGAGTTCAACTCGGTGAGTACCTTTACGCGTTTTAATAAAGTCAAGTTTCGGAGCCATGAACGACACAAAAATTGAGGAGCCGTCGTAATGGTAGCTATAATGGGATTTCGAAGAAGCTTTTGTGATGTTTATGAGCGAAAAAAACACCATCAGGTGTAAGAATACAATACAACTGAACCGTCTCATGGAAAAATTCCTCTCTGTCGGAAAAGTTATTTTTTCAGCTAACATATTACCATAAGTGAAATAACACCTTCAAAAAAGAAATCGTACCATCAAAACTACGAAAAAGTTTTCGCACAGAGTATACCAATTATGATGTTTCCCTCTTGACAACCACGAAAAAATTGAATAGTCAAATAAGTAACGAAAAATTGAATATGTTGATTCAGGAGTTATGTAATAGGCTAAAGCCACCCAGACTCGGGTGGCTTTTTTGCTTAAGGGCTGAAAATGAAAATTATCATAATTGATAACTATGATTCCTTTACGTACAATCTTTTCCAGCTATTTACTGTCACGGGCGCGGATGTGAAGGTATACAGGAATGATTGTATATCTCTTGATATTCTTTCTCATGAGCCCCCTGATGCAATCATAATATCTCCAGGTCCCAAGGATCCGTCAGATTCGGGAATTAGTAAGGATGTGGTCAGGTATTTTGGCAAAACTGTACCCGTCCTCGGCGTATGCTTAGGGATGCAGGTAATAAACGAGGTATTTGGTGGGGAAACGATTCTTGCTCCAAGGCCTGTGCATGGAGAAAAAGACCGAATTTTTCATAGCGGAAAAGGACTTTTTCAATCGATTCCATCTCCTTTTTTCGCAGCCAGATATCACTCTCTGGTTGTAAGCATTGCGAGTGATGACTTGATGATAACTGCCAGAAATAGCGAGAATATTATAATGGCGATTGAGCACCTGAAATATCCCATTGTTGGCGTTCAATTTCATCCCGAATCTTTTATGACAGAATATGGTGAGAAAATGGCAGTGAATTTTCTTAAACAGGTAAAATATCATGGAAGTTCTTCCCAGGATAAAAAACATAATTCAGCTGGAGCCTTCTTTTTGGGAGCGAGATGAAAAAATAGAAGATATCTTTACACCGCTCGCTTCAATACCCCACTCAGTGCTTTTGCTTAGTGGTGGCGACGGGGATTGTTCCAGGTATTCCTTTGCTGGCATTGAACCTTTTCTGATTGTACAATGTTGGAGAGATCTAGTAGAAATAAAAAATAAATCCGGGAAAACGGTACGACTCAAGGGAAATCCATTTGACATAGTGCAATCTATCCTCGATCATCTCAAGGTTGATACGCAAGGTAGTGATGCACCATTTTGTGCCGGTGCCATGGGCTACTGGGGTTATGACCTTCGGTATCAACTGGAAAGACTTCCAGATATTGGTAATGATGATCTCTTGATACCGGACCTCTACCTTGTTTTCCCGAGCGTCATAATCACGCTGGATAGAGATAACAACCACTTCGTTTTGAATCTTGTCGAAACAGACATTGATAGTTTTGAACAGGATTCCGTGTCTGATAAGGTTGAAAGGTTAATAAAGTGGAGCAGGTACTGGCATAGCCATTTGTTCAATCTTCCTGAGCCCGTTTCAAAAGGAAAATATGATACAAATTTTACGAAAGAAGAGTATATTGAGGCCATCGATAAGACGAGAGATTACATTAGACACGGACATATCTATCAGGTAAATATTTCTCAACGCTTTACGTTTCCTTTTGAAGGTTCTGACTATTTGCTTTTCAGGAAACTTTTTCGTCTGAACCCGGCTTCTTTTTTTGCATACATGAACTGTGGGGATTTTACGGTACTTTCCACATCCCCGGAACGTTTCATTTATCGCAACGGAGATTACATTGAAACACGTCCGATAAAAGGAACGAGACCTAGGGGAAAAACTCCCGACGAAGACGAAAAACTTCAAAGGGAACTTATTGAAAGTTCGAAAGAAGACGCTGAGTTATCGATGATTGTTGATCTTCTCAGAAATGACTTGGGTAAGGTTTGTTTGCCTGGAACTGTAAAAGTAAAAGAACACAAGAGGATAGAAGCTTACCAGAACGTTTTTCATCTTGTTTCAATCGTGGAAGGGCGACTCCCGGAGCACTGCAGACACATGGATATACTTAAAGCAGTATTTCCGGGCGGATCCATTACAGGATGTCCGAAAGTGAGGGCAATGGAAATTATAGAGGAGCTGGAAACGGTAAAGCGTAATATCTACACAGGGTCTATAGGGTACGTTGGTTTAAATGGAACCATGGACCTCAACATAGCTATAAGGACAGCGATAAGGAAAGGGGACAAGCTCTATCTGTCGGTAGGTGGAGGTATTGTATATGGTTCAGAACCGGAAGCGGAATACATGGAAACAATTCACAAAGGTGAGACCTTCTTACAATTGCTGTCCTAGACGGTTGGGCATTAGTCTAATGTTAAAAGGATCACAAGAACTGTGGAAGAATACATATATGTGAACAACACCCTTGTCCCGATCTCTGAGGCCAGAATTTCTCCGCTCGATCGTGGTTTTCTCTACGGAGACGGCCTTTTTGAAACTATTCGTGTGAACCGGGGACGCCCCCTTTTTCTGAAAGATCACCTAGAAAGAATAGAGAGTTCCTGCTCTGCTTTTAACATTTGTCTTGACGTAGATCCGATAGAAGACTGGTATGAAAAAATTGAAAGAGTGATTGCAGCAAATAACCTGGGTGATGGGCTGGCGGCAGTTAAAATCCTGGTAACGAGGGGAACCGATTTTCCTGAACCGAGACTTCCTAAATCTCAGAAACCTACAGTGATAATCTATGCCCGTTCGTATAATCCTCCTTCCAGTGAGAAATACAATAAAGGCTTGAAATTGATTACCTTTCCCCACAGAAGACACACAAAGCTGGCAGATTATAAAAGTCTTAATTATCTTTTTTATCTTGCTGCAAAAGAATGGGCGGTAGGGAAGGGGGGCGATGAAGCCCTTATACTTAATGGTGACGGTACGGTATCCGAGGGATCCACCACAAACATTTTTTACGTGAAGGATGGTAAAGTATATAAGCCTATTTCCGCACATTATCTTAGAGGAATCATGGAAAAGCAAGTGATAAAGTTTCTTGAGACGGCAGGCGTGGAGGTGAAAGAAAAAGAAACGTATATTGAAGGTTTGCTGGAAGCTGATGAACTATTTCTCACCAATTCCCTGGTTGAGGTTATACCTGCATACTCGATTGACGGAAAGGTTTTGTCGAGAAAAGGAAATACAATAAGGGAACTTGTTGAAATGGACTGGGGAAGGATTGCAAATTGTCTGTAACTCACTGTTCTGCCCCAGTATTCATCACAATCCTGGAGAGGGTTCTTAAAAGTGGCGGCTATGACCAATAATGCTCGATTCCTGCCTCCGCAGGAATGACAGAGAGTAACGTCAACGTCATTCCCGCGAACGCGGGAATCCAAGCCCCTAGACTGAAGTACGAACTCAGCGCAAGCTTTCACGTCGGTCGTTCTAAAGGGCATTTCGTATAAAGCTGGTCCGTTGGCGCTTCTAAAGGCCTCTTTTCTTCTTACGTATTTTCCTTGCTTCTCTCTTCCAGGCAGGTCCCTTCCTTCTTTTGCGGTCCCTTTCTTTCTTTCTTGCGACATCAGGATCTCTCTCAAGATCAAGGAAAAAGGAACCCGGCAACGCTTCCGGAACCGCTTCAATTTCCTTAGGCTTTTTCAGTTTTTTCTCTTTTGTTTTCTTTACTTCTCTTTCAGGCAGCGGAGGGCCCGAAATAAATCTAGAAGGGATTTCCTCTGCCAGGAACATATTTTCACCATGAGCTCTGAAGATTATTCCTTCCAGGAATGCTTCTTCGGCGTTGATCTCCAGGAGAAGAGGAGACTTATCTCTTCTTTTTCCAATTCTTAGAGCGAGTTCTTTGGTCCTGCACAGGGGAAGAAAGGGTCTTCCGGCAGCTTTGAGGCCATGATTATATATGTGATAGCAGGCTTTGAGCCTTGCGGCATAAAAAAGCGTTCTTGGTGGTTGCTCAACCGGGTAATAAGGTTTTTTGATTGAATCGTTCAAGACGATTTTTTTGCCTTCTAATCGATAAGGGGGATCAAATCCGAGAAGAATCAAGTCTTTCAAGTGCGATTCTCTCACGTAGCTCCAGCCGTCCTCTTCCTTTACGGCCCACAACAATTCTTTAATGGAAATAGAACCGTCGCCATCCAGGAATATTCCAAATTCATCCGGGCTGTGGCAAAGCACGTAAGAGAGGAATTTTAGAAGTCTTTTAGCTTTCTTTTTGTCCATGAGTTTAGTCGTTTTTATAATCTGCAAGTATTTCTATGATCGGTGGTATAACTGTTCTTGCTATATCAGCCCGCGACCCACCACCCAACACGACCTCTAGTTTACCACCGCAAAGTTCAAGCGAAAGCTCAACCATGAGCCTTGCAATGTTATTGTAGCATTCACCTGTTAAACCAAGATCTCCATAGTCACCTCGGTGAGTGTCAAAACCAAAGTACCAGAAAATCAGATCCGGCTTGAAGTTTCGTACGGCATCTGGAAAAACAGAGCAAACCTTATCAAAATATATTTCATTCTGACTTCTATCGTCTTTTTCCGTTCGCCCCCAGCCAAACCAACCGCTTCTCACAGCGACGTCAATTTTGGTGCCATCAGGGGATTTGTAGTCGTTATAACACATGCAAACGTGAAGCACGTCAGGATCATCTTTAACCAGGTCTCTTGTGCCGTCGCCGTGGTGTGCATCGGTGTCGAGAATAGCGAATTTCTTAACACCATAAATTTCTCGCAGTTTTGTAATGGTGATCACTACGTCGTTAAAACAGCAGTAACCGCCAAAATAGTCTCTCCCGGAGTGATGTCCACCGGCTCCTATAAAAGCGAACGCATTATCGATTTCCCCCGTCCATATTTTTTCTCCACCGAGAACAACACCTCCAGCCGAATGCCACGCTGTGCTGCAAAGGTGGTCCGCCTGTACTCCAAGTATCAGTTCAGGCGTGTGTACTTTTAGAATCCACTCCTCTTCAAGGGGTGGAGATTCAAACATTACTACATTTTCTCTCTGAAGAAGGTGCTCTATCGCCTCGGGAAAATCTTCAAGTCTGGTACCCTGAGTCAGGTAACTTCGCCTACTAAAGCTCGGGTGGTAAAAAATGCCGGTTTTTCTCATTAATCCGCTCCATGGTTATTGAGTCCGCCGAAATATTCATAACCCTCATAATATTATAGAAATATAAATATTGCCCTTTTACATTTCCTATGCTATCTAAAAAAATATGTGATATCAAGCGCCTTCAACCCCCAGAAGGAGTTATTCGCAAATGAAAGATTACTGGCAACCTTATCTTGGCGGCGTAGCCCTCGGTTTTCTTCTTTTCTTTTCTTTTCTAATCTGCGGTAAGAGCGTAGGAGGCTCATCTTTTCTCACGCGACTGGCCGCGTACTTTGTTCATATCGTTGCTCCATCTCATATAGAAAACTCAGCCTATTTTGGTCGATATTTTGCCGGCGCTAAAACACCTTTAAACTACTGGCTGGCCTATCTGGGTTATGGCACGTTTTTGGGAGGACTTGCATCTGCCTTTGTTCACGGCCGTTTAAAAATATCGATAGATAAAGGACCGAAGGTATCTCCCAAAGGCAGGCTGGCGCTGGCCATGTTTGGGGGTATCTTTGTCGGTTTCGCGTCAAGACTTGGGCTTGGTTGTACCAGCGGGCAGGGTTTAATTGGTGCCTCAATGCTGTCTGTTGGTTCATGGGTTTTCCTTTTTTCTGTGTTTTTAGGTGGATACGCAATTGCATATAGAGTCAGGGAAGGGTGGCTGTAATGGGACCTGTAATAAAATTAGCCGGGATGATAAATTCACCGGTAGACTTCTTTCTGGCTGTCTGTTTTGGTTTTTTCTTTGGATTTATCCTGGAAAGTTCGGGCCTTGCCAATTGCAGGAAGATAGCCGGAGTGTTTTACTTTTATGATGTTACCGTGGTTCAGGTAATGTTTACGGCAATTGTCACGGCAGTTCTTCTTCTCTATGGCACTTCAGCAATGGGTGTGCTGGATCTTTCACTTCTTTACGTACCCGATACATACATTTATTCTTATATACTTGCAGGCTTTATCCTCGGTGCAGGGATGGTTATGGGAGGCTACTGACCGGCCACATCTTTAACTGCCACGGCTGGCGGTCGGATCGACGGACTGTTCTTCGTAGTTGGAATAATGATCGGTTCCTGGCTTTTCTCAGAGCTTTTTACAATCATAAAACCAATCTATAAAGCGGGATCTCTGGGTAAATACTTTCTTTACCAATTATTCAATCTTCCGATCGGAGTTACGATTTTTATTGTAACTCTGGCCGGACTCTGCTTTTTGTTCCTGTTTACTTTCCTTGAAACTCTTTTCGGAAAAAAGTTTGGAGGCAGCCGTGATTTATAAAAGGATACTGATAGTTCTCATCTTAATAGCTTTGATTGTGGCAGGCTCACTGGCACTTTTGAAAAACAAAACTGTTTTGAGTGCACAATACAAGCGGTGTATGCAACTAACTAGCGAAGCGGATCAACTTTTCCTGAACAAAAAATACAAGGATGCCATAGAAAAATACAGGCAAGCTCTAATGATTGATCCGAAAAACCAGAAACTATGGCAAAAGTTAATAGAAAGCATAAGAAAAGAAGCTTACTTGCAGGTTTCCGCTGCAAAACCCGCTATGATACCGCAGGTGACGAAACCTGAAACCAAACCTGTTCAACCACAGGTCATAACACCTCCAGCACCATCTGAACCTTCCTTTGTGATTGAGGAAGACGAAGGCTGCTAATCTTCCGTGGGAGACGTTCACACGTCTCCCGTTCTTTGTCTTCAGTTTTTCTCATGCATTGATTGGAAGGGGACCTTCCTGACTCTATCTATTCCTGTTTGATTGTTGACCAAAAGACCCTCAAAAAGCGTGAATTTCCCTAGATCCTAAATTTAACATAATATATCTTATCAGACGTTAATGATATGGAAAAAGATCCTTATGCCAACAAGATGCTTGAAATAATTGGCCAGGATGACATTGTCTGGTAGTCCCTATTTACATGTCTGATCTCTAAAAAATCCTCTTGACAATTCTGACAGGATTGTTAAATAGAATATAAAAACAGCGAGCGGGAATAACTCAGCGGTAGAGTGCAACCTTGCCAAGGTTGAAGTCGCGGGTTCGAATCCCGTTTCCCGCTCCAAAAAAGAACAGCAAGCGGCACATGCCGCTTTTTTTGTTTTCGCAGTTAAGAGTTTGCTATCATGAGTTCACTCAACATTCAGACCACGCGCCCTAAATCCGTAACGTCTTTGCTCACCAAGTTTCTGGAAGTTTTTGATCCAAAAGACCGTGTTCTGATTACTATTGACCCAGACCCAGATTCGCTTTCATCGGCAATGGCCGTCAAAAGAATCCTCTGGCACAAGGTTCAAAGCACAACCATAGCTATAATCAGACCTATTACCAGATTAAATAATATAACCATGGTTCGATTGCTTAAAATACCCGTGGTTGATAAAAAAGACATTAATCCATCAGAGTTCGATCGACATGTGATCGTTGATGGCCAGCCGGCTCACTTTGAGGAATTTCAAAATATTAATTTTAACGTTGTCATTGACCATCATCCTCTCAAAGAGGAACCTCAAGGAGTAGATTTTGCTGATATTCGCCCAACCTACGGAGCTACTGCTACAATACTCACTGAATACCTAAAAGCGGCAAAAATAAAACCTTCAAAAACACTCGCAACTGCTTTAATTTACGGTATAAAAACGGATACACATGACTTTCAGGGTAAGGTTGTTGAGGAAGATGTTAAGGCTTTCAGATACCTTTTCCCCTTCGCTTTTATAAATACCCTGAGAAAAATCGAAATATCCGACATGGAGCTTAAAGATCTCAAGTTTTTTAAACGTGCACTGGAAAACAAACGTGTTTCTAGAAAGAGGATCTTTACGTACCTTGAACGCGTACCCTCCCATGACATCTGTGTGTTGGTGGCAGATTTTCTGATGAAGATTCATGATATCAGATGGGTAGTAGTTTCAGGTCTTACAAATGATAAGCTGGTGGTCGTGATACGAAACGATGGAATACGCAAAAACGCCGGTCAACTTGCCGAGAAGGCTTTCGGGTCGATAGGCAGTGCTGGCGGTCACAAGGGTATGGCTAGAGCCGAAATACCGCTCGAGAATCTGGAACAATATCTGAGGAAATTTAACGCAAACACAATTCAGAGATTCATCCGGGAAAGGTTCTTGAAAAGAACTTAGTCCCCTCCCCTTTCATACTATGTCAAAAAAAAGAAACAATTATAAAAAAGTCGAAATATTTACTGACGGTGCCTGCCAGGGTAATCCCGGACCAGGCGGATGGGCGGCTATCCTCAAGTATAAAAACGTGGAAAAGGAGCTTTCCGGGGCAGAACCTTTTACCACAAATAATAGAATGGAACTGACCGCTGTTATCGAAGCATTGAAAGCGCTAAAAGAACCCTGCAAGGTAACCATATGTACCGATTCCCAGTACGTACAAAAAGGCATCTCCGAATGGCTTCCAAAATGGAAACAACGTAAGTGGCTCACCAGTACCAAGAATAAGGTCAAAAATGTGGATTTGTGGAAAATTCTGGACAGAGAAGCATCGAAGCATCATGTTACCTGGAAATGGGTGCGAGGACACAGCGGAATCCCCCAGAATGAAAGATGTGATTACCTTGCAAAGATGGCCATAGAAAACATGAAAAAGAAATGGGATAAGTAGATAACCTTGGATTCTCGCTTTCGCAGGAATAACAAAGAGGTTGCCGATCTTGCTTCCCGGCAACCTCTATATTTAGCATACGCCGGTGGCCGCGTTTGGCCCCGCCTTTCCAGTTTCTTGCTTTCGGTAGTCTTATGCCGCTTTTTTCTCTTTCAGTGGCAACGGCCCGAGTTCTTTAATTTTCTCCACAAACTCGGTAATACTTTCAGCAAATCTGGGAGCTTCAGCTGAAGAAATCCATCGTAGGTGAAGTCGTTCTGGTTCAATGCCTGTGAACTGCAAAAGCTCCTTTAAGAAAGCCACCCTTTTGGTTGTCATATAATTACCATACAGGTAATGGCAGTCTCCGATGTGTCACCCACCGATAAAAACGCCATCGACCCCTTTCTGAAACGCCTTTAGCACATAATGAGGGGAAACGCTTGCGGAGCAGGGAACTCTTACTGTTCTTACATTGGGTGGGTACTGAAGACGGCTTACTCCGGCGAGATCAGCTGCAGAATAAGCACACCAGTTGCAGAGAAACGCGACGATCCGGGGTTCATAATTGTCTTTGACCATATGCTATATCTCCCACGATTGGTATAGTCTAGCGAAATGCCTTTGAGGACTCTGACAGAGGCGGGTAGCCAGAATCCCAATTCAATCGTTTATTGCGTGCTGCGTGCATCTGTCTATTTACAGTCCTACGCCGTATTTGTCAAGACCGATTTTCAGGTTGTGTCAATAGCATTTATAAAAAGGCGAATTGCTGCAATGTTCGCATTCGGTATTCTGGCCCAAACAGTAGCGCGAGTGACACCCACGAAGGACTAAAAGCGGTACTTAGGGCAGTTTTGCTAGCATACCATGGCAGCGATGTCAGTTTCACTTGCAACAAAATGCACAGAAAAATTCTTGCACTATTCATAACCTGCGATTACTTTACCTTCTGTCAATCTTTCACGGAAAAACTCCTTGACAACAAGTTTTGTATACTATAAATAACCTCTTGTCTTTATCATAGAGACTCTGCCTATTTTGTCGTTCCATTTTAGCTTGCTTGACGACTGCCGGAGGCTTTTTCTCAAAATCTTCTAGGGACTAAACATCTTAACGCTATAGGGGAAAGTAGCTTATGTTTTTCAATGTCACACTTTACATTGTCTTAACTATATTTGGTGTAGGGTTGATTTACAAGGTATCTACATGGTTTCGCTATAACATTGGAATTGTTGCAAGGGATATATCAACAGGTGAAAGGTTTGCTGCTGCCATTAAGGGCGTTTTTTCAACTTTTTTCAGCAGCAGAATCCTTACATTGCTGCGGGTATTCTTGGTGGATGTTCTTCTCCAGATGAGAACGTTGAAAGAAGATGGTCTGAGATGGATCATGCATATGCTCATCTACTGGGGCTTTATGCTTCTTCTACTTATGCATGCCCTTGACAAATTTATAACTTCTGTCCTCTTTCCTGACTACCAACCGACAATTAATCCTTTCCTCACTCTTCGAGATCTCTTTGGGGCAATGGTAATTGCAGGAATAGGTATTGCAATTTATAGACGCTTTATCATGAAAGTCCCTCGCCTGAAAACTAATTCAATGGACTGCTACGCCATCGGCATAGTCGCCGTCATAATTATCTCAGGAATTTGCTTGCAAGCAACGAAAATTGTCTCTTACTCAAGCTACCAAAGTATGGTGGAAGAGTACACAACGATGCCTGAGGAAGACGAACTTAAGGCACTTGAGGCTTACTGGGTCCAGGAAATGGGTATGGTTTCTCCCACTACTAAGGGGCCGTTTAACAAGGAGCTTCTGGAAGCAGGTAAAGAGGCTTTCGAGATGAGCTGTGCCGAGTGCCATGCGCGAGAGCAATCCGCTTTCTTGAGCTATGGTCTTTCTCGGATAATTAAACCCTTGGCACTTGGTTTGGATAGTGCCAAGATTCCTATTCTACTCTGGTATATACATTTTTTGGCGTGTTTTATTGGTTTGGCTTACCTCCCTTTCAGCAAGATGTTCCATATTATCGTGAGCCCACTGAGTATTTTGGCAAACGCGGTCATGGATGATGAAACATCTGATCAGGCAAACATTGCAACCAAGCAAATCATGGATCTAGATGCCTGTACGCATTGTGGAACATGTACCACAAGATGTTCGGTTGCGATAGCTTTTGAAGAATTTCAGAATATAAACATTCTTCCTTCAGAGAAACTTATTGCAATAAAATCACTTGCTCGGGGGAAGGAGCTGTCGCCCGATGAGCTGAAGCTTCTCCAAGAAGGAGCCTATATTTGTACCAATTGCTATCGTTGTACTGTTGCGTGTCCCGTGGGTATTAACCTGCAAAGTATATGGTTCAGCGTGAGAGAGGGCCTTCTCGAGAAGGGTTATCCCGAGCTCTCGGTGCTTTCACAACTTTCCTTTTACCGAGGTTTAATGCAGAGAAAGATTGTTGCTGATGAGTACCGGGAACCTCTACAAGAGGCAAGAGAGGCGATCTCTGAGAAGTGCGAATTAATGAAGGCTAAAGAGAAGCCTATCAATGTGACGACAGCAAGCAAAAAGCTAAGATCGGAATTGAGTCTTTCCAGCCAGGCAAGTACCTTTTCGGTCTGCTTTGCCTGTGAGACATGTACAACAGTATGTCCTGTGGTAGCAAGCTACGAGAATCCGCAAGAAGCCCTCGGCATGCTCCCCCATCAAATCATGAATGCCTGTGCTCTGGGGGTGCGGGATCTGGCTTTCGGGTCGAACATGCTGTGGGATTGTGTAACATGCTATCAATGCCAAGAGCAATGTCCCCAAGGGGTAGCAGTTACGGATGTACTCTATGAACTAAAAAATTTGGCTATCAAGAGTGTAAAACTAACATTGGCAACAAAGTAAATGGGAAGAGAGCTATGAAATTTGCGCTTTTTTTGGGATGCAATATTCCGGCCCGGGTAAAACAATACGAATCCTCAGCGCGAGCTGTCTTGGAAAACCTTGGGGTTGAAATCTTCGACATAAGGGAGTTTAATTGCTGCGGATATCCCTTGAGGAACCTTGATTTCAAGGCTTTTGTCCTTGCCTCAGCCAAGAACCTTGCACTTGCAGCACGGGAGAACCTTAATCTATTGACACTTTGCAAGTGTTGTTATGGAAGCTTGAAGAAAGTGGATCACTTAATGAGGGAAAACCAGTCTTTACGAGATGAAATAAACGCTATCCTTAAAAAAGAAGACCTGAAATATGATGGTGGGCTGCAGGTAAAACACTTTCTCACTGTCCTTTTCCACGATGTTGGAATTGGTTCGATCGCGAAACGAGTGACGAAACGTTTTGACGGCCTTAACATTGCTACCCACTATGGATGCCATGCCCTCCGACCTAGTAAAATAGTTGAATTCGATGATCCCGTGAAACCCTCTTTATTTGAGAAACTCGTCGAATTGACCGGGGCTAAAAGTATAGATTGGAAGGCCAAGCTGGATTGCTGCGGTGCTCCGCTACTTGGTGTAAACGATGAGCTTTCAATGAGACTCATGCAAAAGAAGCTGAAAGATGGGAAAGAATCTGGTGCAGATTATTTATGCGTAGCCTGTCCGTATTGCCAGCTCCAATTTGATTCCGTACAGCGAATGATGTTGGAAAAGCAACATACCAACACCCAGCTTCCATCAATCCTATATCCTCAACTTCTTGGTCTCACAATGGGTCTTGATAGTACGTCCCTTGGATTAGACGAAAATCAGCTACCGATCAATGGGATCATGAAGTATTTCCCTGAACCCGAGGCAGAAGAAAAGGAAGAAGAAAATGAGGAAAAAGAGGACAAATAGAAAACCTATTTAGCTGATAAGCCATCAGAGAGTGCAACTACAAAGGAGAAGAATCATAAGGGCGGGAGTTTCTCTTAATTTATCTTAATAATTGAACTTGTAATCTTAAATCAATCGAAGGTGGAAAGAGTATGACCCAGAGTAAGATTGGATCAGTAATGGTTGTAGGTGGTGGAATTGCAGGGATGCAAGCCTCTTTGGATCTCGCCGATTCAGGATTTTACGTCTACTTGGTGGAAAGATCCCCATCTATAGGGGGACTCATGTCTCAGCTGGACAAGACCTTCCCCACCAATGACTGTGCCATGTGAATTATCTCTCCCAAACTGGTCGAGGTCGGCCGGCATCTCAACATTGAGCTTCTCACCCTGTCGGAAGTCAAGGACGTGTCAGGAGAGGAAGGGAATTTTGAAGTCACCCTTGTCCAGCATCCGCGTTATGTGGATGTAGACAAGTGTATTGCTTGCGGGACATGTGCTGAGAAGTGCCCGCGTAAAGTTGATAATGAATATGATGCAGGGCTTAGTAAGAGGAAGGCAATATATGTTAAGTATCCGCAAGCTGTCCCACTCAAATATGCCATCGATGCTGATCACTGCATCTACTTTCAAAAGAAAAAGTGTAAGGCATGTGAGAAATTCTGCCCTACAGGAGCCATATTGTTTGACGACAAGCCGAAGGAGTTAAACATAAAGGTCGGGTCGATAATTATGGCTGCCGGAGTAGACGTTTTTAACCCGGTGATCCGCGATATTTACGGCTATCGCAACTCACCCAATGTTGTTACCAGTCTTGAATTTGAAAGGATACTTTCTGCTACAGGGCCTTACGGAGGGCACCTTGTAAGACCATCTGACAAGAAAGAACCACAGAAGATAGCATGGATCCAATGTGTGGGATCCAGAGATGTTCACGAGGGGGCCAAATCGTATTGCTCGGCAGTCTGCTGTACTTATGCCATAAAAGAGGCCATTGTGGCCAAGGAGCATAGCAAGAACGGTCTTGATGCGGCTATTTATTACATTGACCTCCGGACCCATGGAAAGGATTTCGAAAGATACTATTACAGGGCGAGAGATGAAGCAGGAGTCCGTTTTATAAAATCGAGGATCTCGAACATAACACCTGTAAGGGATACAGGGAATCTCATCATCAGGCATGTTGATGAATCTGGACGAAGAGTTGAAGAAGAATTTGATATGGTCGTTTTGTCTGTAGGGCTCTGCGTCAGTGATAAAACCCTTGCGTTGGCAGAGAAACTTGGCGTGCAACTCGATCCGCACCATTTTGTAGCCACCAACAGTTTCGAACCTGTTAAAACCTCCAGACCAGGAATCTTCACGTGCGGTGCCCTTGAAAGTCCCAAAGATATTCCTCAGTCGGTGATTGAGTCCAGCGCCTGTGCAGCTGTAGTAGAAAGCACCCTGGCTGAGGTCCGTGGGACAATGACGAGAACAAAGGAAATTCCTCAAGAGATCGATGTGAGCGGGCAACCTCCTCGAATAGGCGTATTTGTGTGTCACTGCGGGACAAACATTGCGGGTATAGTAAATATTGACGAGGTAGTTGAATACGCCAAAAGCTTACCAGGGGTTGTCTTTGTAGAGAGCAATCTCTTTTCTTGTTCCCAGGACACTCAAGAGAAAATGACAAAAGTTATTGAAGAACAAAATCTCAACAGGGTAGTGGTGGCAGCATGCACACCAAGGACTCACGAACCATTGTTTCAGGAAACACTGGTAAATGCGGGAATCAACAAGTATCTATTCGAAATGGTGAATATTCGAAACCAATGTTCTTGGGTGCACAGCGATGATCCCGAAGCAGCTACGGAGAAAGCAAAGGATCTGTTAAGGATGGCTGTGGCAAAGGTTGGTCTGTTAGAACCGTTGGCGCAACCGGTAATAGAAATAACTCAATCTGCCTTGGTTATAGGTGGGGGTATCGCGGGAATGGCTGCCGCGAAAAATCTTGCAGAGCAAGGGTACCACGTGTACCTGATTGAAAAGAGCGATACTTTGGGGGGACAGGCTCGCAAGTTGCACGAGACATGGCAGGGAGAAAGTGTCCGTCAAAATCTTACAAACCTTATCGGTGAAATACAAGAATCGGGGAATATAGAGGTCTTTCTTAAAACCGAATTGACCCATGTTGAGGGATTTGTTGGGAATTTCAAGTCCACCATACGTTGCAATGATGAAGAGAAGGTGCTTGAGCACGGGGTAGCCATTATTGCTACGGGAGCATCTGAACTCAAACCGGATGGCTATCTCTATGGAGAGGACCCGAGGGTTTTAACGGGCTTAGAATTGGACGAGAGACTCATTAAAAATGATGCCTCTCTAAGGGATGTAAAGTCAGCTGTTTTTGTCCAATGCGTGGGCTCAAGAATACCCGAGAGGCCATATTGTTCTAAGGTTTGTTGCACCCATTCGATCAAGAATGCTCTCGAATTGAAAAAAATCAATCCTGAGATTGAAGTCTTTATTGTATATAGGGACATAAGAACTTACGGTCTTCGAGAAGAGCTGTATCGAGAAGCAAGAGAGAAAGGAATCATCTTCGTTCGATATGATTTTGATAAAGGAATAGCGGTTAGGAGAGCTGGAGATGAGCTTCAAATAGCTTTCACCGGGTATATCCTTAAAAGAGAAATTACCATTCAAGCTGATATGGTTATCCTCGCAAGTGCTATCGT
>Ga0164318_10000983_pt1 | contig 24138 bp, 27 predicted proteins | sample GuaBasSedimGuay9_FD_113734 | JGI IMG/M metagenome (GOLD analysis project Ga0164318, IMG submission 113734) | Subseafloor sediment microbial communities from Guaymas Basin, Gulf of California, Mexico - Guay9, Core 4571-4, 0-3 cm | ecosystem: Environmental > Aquatic > Marine > Hydrothermal vents...
CCGACCCGCTCAAACTCACCGTTCTGCAACACCCGCAACAGCTTGACCTGGGTCGGCAAGGGCATTTCTGCCACTTCATCCAGGAAGATGGTGCCCCCATCGGCCAGTTCAAAACGACCCTTGCGTTGCTGCACTGCACCCGTAAAGGCCCCTTTTTCATGGCCGAAGAGCTCGGACTCGATCAGCGACTCGGACAAGGCCCCGCAATTGACCATGACTAGGGGCTGGTCATGCCGGGGACTGCTGTAATGAATAGTTTCGGCGATAATTTCCTTGCCCACGCCGCTTTCCCCGGTCAACAGCACCGTGCTCTTTAAGGGGGCAATCTGGTTGACCTGGTGAATGATTTTCAGGAACGCCGGGCTGCGGCCAATAATCCGCCCACTGACCAGGCGCTCTTGCAGGGCCTGGCGCAAACGTTGATTTTCCAGGAGCAATTGTTGGGTTTCCAGGGCCTTGTTTACCACCTTGCGGATTTCCTGCATCCGGAAATCTTTGGTAATGAAGTCATAAATCCCCAGTTTTAGGGCCGAAACCGCTTCATCGACCGTAGCCCGGGCGGAAATCATGATGGCGATGACGCCGGGACAGATAACCCGGATGGCCTCAAACAGATCGGTGCCCTCCATGTCAGGCAACTTCAGGTCGATGATCGCCAGATCTACCGGCTGTTGGCGGACCTGCTCCAAGGCCTGGTTGCCGGTGGCGGCCAATTGCACCTGGTACCCGATCTTTTTCAGGCTACCTTCTAAGGCTTCCCTGGTGTTGGCGTCATCATCCACCACCAGTATTGTACTCATAATTATTTACCTGCTCATTAAATTTGAGTTTGCCATTTGCAATTACCATTTTTTAGCTTCAGGATTACGATAAATTATAATCATAATCTCAGACCCACTAATTTTATAAACATATCACGATTTTTCTCAAAACTCAAAATTCAGAATTGATCCAATAGCCAGCGTTGAGGTTTTAAGTCCACCAGGTGCTGGGCCAGCGTAGTCGGGCCGACATCGGTTAAGAGGTGGGTCCAGCCGCCGAGATGCACTATTGGGGAAGCTACCTGGGCCAGGGCCCGCAGGCGTCGAGCCATGATCCGGTCTCTCCTCAGCATCGGCTCTGATATCCATAGATAGCGACACTGCAAAGCAAAACGCTGGGGATGGGCCAGGGCTAGGCGGGCTTGATGATACTCCGCACCGATATATTGGCCCCAGTCGCCATCCTCGGTCAGCAGCAGGTTATGAAGATTTTTGGGAGTCAGCAGCTCGCTGAGGTAGCGACGCAACTGGTTGCGAGACAGCCGCCCGGTGTCAATCGCCCGCCAACCGATGTCGTGCTGTTGAACATAATCTTGCGTAGCCTGAGCCTCAAAGGGCCAGGCCAATTGGGCCTCGATGCGTCTCAGGGCCAGATGCTGGCGGGCCCCGGGTGGCATCTGCTTTATCGTCCTTTGAAACTGACGCCGCCAGGCCGGACCATGCCGCTGCCGATATCTCAAAGAGAACTGGCTAATTTCCACCGTAATCAGGCTTGGGCGCCAGCACTCCAGGCACTTCCAGACCCGTTGGTAGCCCTGGGGGTCGCCATGCACGGTCCCTACCAAGATCAGCTCAGCCATACGATAAAGTCTCTAATATTCAAAAAAAGCCTTGACAATCCCTGGTGCAAATTGTTATGACCAAGTGGTCATATGAGGTTTTTTGATGACGCAAACCGTCCTACCTACTTTTATCAATCTGCCGCTCGCGAAGCAAGAAAAGATCGTCGCCGCGGCCCTGGCCGAGTTCGCCGATAAGGGTTATCAACAGGCCAGTATCAATGTCATGGTCGCTAGTTCGGGCATTGCCAAAGGCTCGATGTATCAATACTTTAAGGATAAAAAGGGGATCTTCCTCTATATTTTTGATTTTGCGATTTCCTTGGTGCGCCGAACTTTGGTGCAGGTCAAGGAAACCACCCAGGAGGCGGACTTTTTTACCCGACTGGAGAAATCTTTGTTAGCCGGAGTTGAGTTTATCCGTCAACATCCTCGCATCTATGCCATTTATCTGAAAATTCTATTCGATCAACACGTCCCCCAACGACCACAGTTGCTCAAGGCGGTGCGTCAATTTGCCGCCGAATACTTTCAATCACTGGTCCGGCAGGGCCTGGAACGCGGTGAAATCCGCGCCGATCTGCCCGGCCCCGTGGCCACCTTTCTGTTGGATGCCTTGTTCGACCGCTTTCTCCAGGCCACCTGCGTGCCTTTTTTTGATGTGACCCTGGGATTGGATCAGGCCCCGCCCGAAGAGATTGAGCATCGGGTTAAAGAACTGATCGACCTGCTGCGGCAGGGGTTGGCGAGTTAATTTTTTTACCATTTATGTGACCCGTTGGTCACAAGGAGAAGCACATGAATCAACCTAATGGCCTATTTATGGATCAAAAACTCTTTCCCATCTATGACAAGGTAATGGCCCAACAACGCCTGGACTTCGATGATGGCCTGACCTTATACCAAACCTCCGACCTGCTGGGTCTAGGCCATCTGGCCAACTTGGTGCGGGAGCGGCTGCATGGCGCGCAGACTTTTTATATCTATAATCAGCACATCAATTATTCCAACATCTGCATTAATGGCTGCCGCTTCTGTGCCTTTGGCAAGACCAAACAGGATCCGCAGGCCTACGAAATGAGCCTCGAAGAGATTTTTGCCAAGGTACAGGAGCGCCTGGCCGAGCCGATTAGCGAGCTGCATATTGTTGGCGGACTGCACCCCGATCTGCCCTTTGGCTATTATGTGGAGATGCTTAAGGGTATCAAGGCCATTCGGCCGCAGGTCCATATCCAGGCCTTTACCGCGGTAGAAATCGCGCATCTGGCTAATATTGCCCAGATGTCGGTGACCGACACCCTGGAAGCCCTGAAGGAGGCTGGCCTGGGGTCGCTGCCCGGCGGCGGTGCCGAAGTTTTCAGTCCCCGCATCCGCCAGGCCCTGTGTCCGCGCAAATTACCTCCCGAGGGCTGGCTGGAAGTCGCCCAAACCGCACATCGCCTGGGTCTAAAGAGCAACGCCACTATGCTCTACGGGCATATCGAAACCATGGCGGAACGGGTAGAGCATCTGCTGCGATTGCGCGCCGCCCAGGATGAGACTGGCGGCTTTTTAGCCTTTATCCCCCTGGCCTTTCATCCTCGTAATACCAAATTGGAACACTTAAATGACACTACCGGCTTTGATGATCTGAAAAATCTGGCGGTGGCGCGCCTTATCCTGGATAACTTCCCCCACATCAAGGCCTTCTGGATCATGATCGGGCCTAAGATTGCGCAATTATCGTTGTCCTTTGGAGTCAACGACATCGATGGCACGGTGATGGAGGAGCGTATCACCCACATGGCCGGGGCCCAGACCGCGCAGGCCTTGACGCGGAAGGAACTGCTGCACCTGATCCGAGAGGCCGGGCGGGAACCTTTGGAACGCGATACCTTGTATAACGTCGTCTCCTGATGGAAGTAAATCGCACCCGTTTAAAAGAAAAACTGGCTGGCGGGGAACGTCTCCAGGCCCAGGAGGCCCTGGCCTTATGGGATGAGGAGCTCTTGACCCTGGGACGCTGGGCGGATCAGGCCAGGCAAAGACGGCATCCGGAGCCGCGGGTGACCTATGTCGTTGACCGCAATATCAATTATACCAACATCTGTGTCTCCGGCTGCCGCTTCTGTGCCTTTTATCGGCGGCCCGGCGCGCCGAGCGGCTATGTGCTAGAGCGGGCCACCCTGATTCAAAAACTCCAGGAGACTAAAGACTTAGGCGGGACTGGCATCCTGCTTCAGGGCGGTTTAAATCCGGCCCTCCCCCTGGAATATTATGAAGAATTGTTGATCTTTATTCGCCGCGCCTTTGGCCTGCATATCCACGGGTTTTCGCCCCCGGAGATTGTGTTTCTGGCCCGGTTATCCGGCCTGTCAATAAAGGAAACCCTGAAGCGGTTGATCGCCGCGGGTTTGGGTTCGATTCCAGGGGGCGGCGCCGAGATCCTGGTGGATCGGGTGCGCCAGACGATCTCGCCCAATAAATGCACTGTCCAGGAATGGCTGGCGGTGATGGAAACCGCCCATGGCCTGGGTTTGCGGACTACCGCCACCATGATGTTTGGCCATCTGGAGACCCGGGCCGAACGGGTGGAACATCTGCTGCGCCTGCGAGAGTTGCAGGACCGCACCCAGGGCTTTACCGCCTTTATTCCCTGGGCCTATCAACCCGGCGGCACCGCGCTGGGAGGTACCGGCACCGGAGTCCTGGAATACCTCAAGAACCTAGCCATTTCCCGGTTGGTGCTGGATAATTTTGCCAATCTGCAGGTCTCCTGGGTCACCCAGGGCGCTAAGGTGGCCCAGGTGGCCTTGAAATTCGGGGCCAACGACTTCGGCTCGACCATGATCGAGGAAAACGTGGTCGCGGCTACCGGCGTCGGGTTTCGGTTGTCAGAGGCCGAAATCGTTCGGCAAATCACTACCGCAGGCTATGAGGCCCGGCAGCGGGACCACTTGTATCGCTTGTTATGAAAGGGGAATCTCTCGCCAAGGCGCCAAGGCGCCTTGGCGAGAGGAAAAAATATCTTGAAGATTAAAATCGCCATCATTGCCCGGGTCGGAGCCCATAAAGATTTCCAGGCGTTAGGGTTGAAATCTCTTGTCAGCCAGTCGTACCCCACCCCCTTTGGGGACAGCAATCCGATCCATGTCTTTTCCTCCCAGGATATTGATTTTGCAGTGCTGTCCCGCCATGGCGAAGACGGTTACCAGGTGTCTGCGCCGTTCGTCAATGATCGCGCCAACCTCTATGCCCTGAAAGCCCTGGGAGTGGAGAAAATTTTGGCCTGGACCGCGCCGGGGGCGCTCAACGATTGTATGTTGCCCGGCCATTTGGTGGTGCCGGACGATATCCTGGATGAAAGCCGGAACGGCCCGCAAACCTTTTTCACCAACCAGGGTCTGGGCTTTATCCGCCATAATCCGGTGTTCTGCCCGGAGTTGCGTGCCCAGGCGATTCAGACTCTCCAAAACGGCCCCTACCCTTTCCACTCGCAGGGAGTTTATGTAGCGACCACCGGCCCGCGGCTGGAGACCCCGGCGGAAATCCGCAAATTTCGGTGCCTGGGCGGCGATCTGGTCGGTATGACCCTGGTTCCCGAAATCTTTTTGGCTCGTGAACTTGAATTATGTTATGTGGCTTTAGCTTACGTGGTTAACTTCGCAGAAGGTCTTAAAGAACGACCGTATCAACCCGGCATACTGTTTGAGGGACTGGCCACCCCCGCGGAGCTGGCTCAGGTCCAGAAAGTGGAGACTGGTTTTGCAGAGCTGGCCTTAAGTTTGCTGCCCGGTCTGGCCTCTACCCCCCGGCACTGCCCCTGTGCCTGGCTGATGGAACGTTATCGCCGACGGGGCGACATCGGCGAGGATTGGCGGACATGGTTCCGTTAACCATACATCAGGCCCGTTGGGTGGTACCGGTAAGCGAGCCCATACTGGAAAATGGGGCGGTTGTGGTCGCAGGCCCACGGATTGTGGCGGTCGGGCCGGCTTCCCGGCTGCGGCGTCATTACCAGGGCAAATGCATCGATCATGGGGATGGGGCCCTCCTCCCGGCTCTGGTTAATGCCCATGTCCACCTGGAATTTTCCGCGCTGCGGGGCCGGATTCCACGGCAAGCCGCCTTGGGTCACTGGCTTAGCGCCGCCATGGCCGAATTTGCTCAGCTCTCTGCGGCGGAAATCCACCATGGGGTTCAGGAGGGCCTGGCCGAACTCTGGCGTTATGGTACCATCCTGGTGGGCGAGGTCAGCAATACCGGCCTGAGTCTGCCGGGGCTTTTAAATAGCGGCCTCGGATTCCATTATTTTTATGAATGTCTGGGGTTTGATCGTCTCGGCTCTGGCCCGCTGGAGGCTGATTTTCCGATATTCGCCAGTCCCGAGGCTCGTGCCAGGGATAATTTCTCTGCCGCCGCCCATGCCCCGTATTCCGTCTCCCCTGCCCTATTTGGCCGCATTTTCGACTGGAACCGCCGTTATCGCCGCCGCACCACGGTCCACCTGGCCGAATCCCGGCAGGAAGTTGAATTTTTAAGACAGGGCAACGGCTTTTTCCAGCACCTGTTGCAGCAACGCGGCCGTTGGCCAGCCGATTATCAGCCGCCGCAATGTTCGCCGGTGGTCTATCTGGACCGGCTGGGCGGACTGGGACCACAGACGCTAGCCGTGCACGCCATCTGGCTAGATGCCGCTGACCGGGAACTCCTGGCCCGACGCTTGTCCTGGGCCGTGCTTTGCCCGCGGTCTAACCTCTTCACCGGCGCGGGATTCCCTCGTCTCTCGGAACTTTATCGGGCCGGGGTACGTCTGGCACTGGGAACCGATTCCCTGGCCAGCAACGACGACCTCAATATGTTTAACGAGATAATGACCCTGCAGCAACAATACCCTGATTTTGCCCCGGACAAGCTGCTGGCTCTGGCTACCTGCCAGGGTGCCTTAGCCTTGGGCCGCGGCCATGACCTGGGCAGTCTCGGCCCTGGCAAATTAGCCGCCCTGTTATTTATTCCCGTTGCTTCCGACCGCCATTTCTGGCCGGACTTGCTGGCGGCCGGCGCCGCGGGAAAAATTTCCTGGGTCACCGCTCCGGGTGTGGAGAGTTAATATGGTAACTAAACTGCGTCTGGGCCGTATCTGTTATATCAATGTCCTGCCGATTTATTATGCCCTGGACCGGGCTTTAGTGCCGAACGGCGCCGAGGTGGTCTGGGGGACTCCTGCCGAACTCAACGCCCTGATGGGCGCCGGGCGTTTAGATGTCAGCGGCATCTCTTCGGTGGAATATGGCCGTCATTTTCATGATTATCTGTTGCTTCCCGACCTGTCCATTAGCTCCCAGGGTGATGTCGGCAGCGTCATATTTTTCAGCCGCCTGCCCTTCCACCGCCTTAGTGGCCGCGCCGTGTTGCTCAGTCACAGTTCCGCCACCTCGGCGGCTCTGGTAAAGATCGTGCTGGCCGAAATTTACGGCGCCCGACCGCTCTATTATTCCGGGCCGGTAAGCCAACAACTGGCGGACGGCTGCTGTGGGCTGCTGGCCATCGGCGACGAAGCCCTGCGACTGCGGGCTACCGGGGTTTATCCTTATTACCTCGATCTGGGGCGGGCCTGGTATAAACTTACCGGCCTACCCTTTGTGTTCGGGGTCTGGGCGGTGCGGCAATCCTGCTGGATGCAACATCACGCTCAGGTTCGTTATCTGCATCAGACCATGTTGCTGGCCAAAAATTGGGGGCTTAAGTCCTTAACGGAAATCAGCCAGCGGGCGGCTGATTTAGTCGGGCTGGATTATCAGAAATTGTTCGATTATTTTCATCTATTGAACTATGATCTACGCGGTCCCCAACAACAAGGATTGCACGCTTTTTATCATTATCTTTATAAAGTCGGAGAATTGGCCGAAATACCGGAATTGCGGTTCCTTTAACCGTTTTCTGTTTTCGTTTCTCTGTTTTCAGTGCGAATAGGTTTTAAGCATAATCCCAAATTGAGGCCAAAAGCTATGGGCTATGACAGCTTACAACATTTTATCAAGGTCTTAGAACGCCAGGGCGAACTGCAGCGCATCACGGAACCGGTCAGTCCGTTTCTGGAAATTACCGAAATCACCGACCGGGTCTGCAAGCGATGCGGGCCGGCCTTGCTGTTTGAGAACGTGCCGGGTTACGCCATGCCGGTATTGATGAACGCCTTCGGCTCGTTAACCCGGATGTGCCTGGCCCTGGAAGTGGAGTCGCTGGACGAGATCGCCTCGGAGTTATTGAGCTTCCTGGAGGCCGAGGCCCCTGATACCCTGATCAAGAAACTCAAATTATTGCCTAAGTTGCGGCGATTGGCAAATATCTTTCCCAAGACCGTGTCGCGCGCCCCTTGCCAGGAAGTAATCTGGCGTCAAGACGAGGTCGATCTTAGCAAAATCCCTGTCCTGACCTGCTGGCCCCAAGATGGGGGACCGTTCATAACCCTGCCGGTGGTCATCACCCACCACCCGGAGACCGGTCAGCGCAATGTCGGGATGTATCGCCTCCAGGTCTTTGACAAACAGACCACCGGGATGCACTGGCATCGCCATAAAGGGGGGGCCCAGCATTATCGAGTGGCGGAGGATCGAGGCGAGCATTTGCCGGTAGCGGTGGCCCTCGGCCCGGACCCGGCGGTCATCTATGCCGCCACCGCACCGTTGCCGGATGATCTGGATGAGATCATCTTTGCCGGGTTTTTGCGGCAGCAGCCGGTGGAACTGGTGCCCGCGATTACGGTGCCGCTAGCCGTACCCGCCAACAGCCAAATCATCCTGGAGGGCTACCTGGAGCCGGGGGAACGCCGCCGCGAAGGCCCCTTTGGCGATCATACCGGCTATTACTCCCTGCCTGATGATTACCCGGTTTTTCATCTAACGGCCCTGACCCAGCGGCGGCAGCCGATTTATGCGGCTACTATCGTGGGTCAGCCGCCCATGGAAGACTGCTTCATGGCCAAGGCCACGGAGCGCATTTTCCTGCCCCTAATCAAAAAACAATTGCCGGAAATCGTCGACCTTAATCTGCCGGTGGAAGGCGTTTTTCATAATCTGGCCTTTGTCTCCATTGACAAGCGCTATCCCGGCCAGGCCCGTAAGGTCATGTATGCCCTGTGGGGGTTGGGCCAGATGATGTTTACCAAAATTATCTTAGTGTTCGATAAAGAGGTGGATGTCCAGAATCTGTCGCAGGTGCTCTGGCGGCTGGGCAATAATGTTGACCCGCGCCGTGATCTGGTGCTGGCGGATGGACCGGTAGACGTGCTGGACCATGCCTCTCCCCTACCCCATTACGGCTCCAAGATGGGGATCGATGCCACCCGCAAGTGGCCGGAAGAGGGCTTTACTCGGGACTGGCCGCCGGTCATCAACATGTCTCCTGAGGTAGTCAAAAAGGTGGATGAATTATGGCCGCGCCTGGGTCTGGAATAAAGCGTTACGCCATTGCCCTGACCGGGGCCAGCGGCATGATCTACGCCAAGGAATTGTTCGCTTATTTCCGGGGGCGCCCTGATTTAGAAGTGCATGCGGTATGTTCCGCGGCCGGGGAACAGGTTTTGGAGTTAGAATTGGGTCTTAGTTTCCTAGAATTAGTTGGCCCTCAGGTCATCATCCACGCGGCCAAAAATTTTGCCGCGCCGCTGGCCAGCGGCTCCTTTCCACTCCAGGCCTTAGTGGTTATCCCTTGTACTATGGGGACCTTGGCCGCCATTGCCCAGGGCCAATCGCAGAACCTGATCCATCGGGCCGCCGAGGTCTGTCTGAAAGAACAGCGGCCCCTGCTGTTGGTAATACGGGAGACCCCGCTAAACCTGATCCACCTTAGAAATATGAACTACGCGGCCCAGGCCGGGGCTACCATTTTCCCCGCCATGCCGGGTTTTTATCAGCACCCGCAAAGCTTGGAAGAGATGGCCCGCAATTTTGTCGGGCGTATCCTGGATCACCTGGGTCTGGAACATAATTTGACCAAGCGCTGGGGCGCATAATGGGCCGTTTATTTTTTCAACCCCAAGATTTTAATAACAGAAAACAGAAAACAGAAAACAGAAAACCTTTTTTCCAATCAATCCGCATCCTGCTGGCAATGGTCAAGATCGAACATACCGTCTTTGCCCTCCCCTTCGCCTTCATGGGAGCTTTGCTGGCGGCGCAGGGCTTACCCAGTGGACGGCAGGCCCTGTTTATTCTCCTGGCCATGGTTGGGGCTAGGAGTGCCGCCATGGCCTTCAATCGCCTGGTGGATGCGCGCTTTGACGCCCTCAATCCCCGCACCCAGAACCGGGCCTTACCGCAAGGATTGATCAGCCGGAAGGCGACCATCCTATTTATCATAATCAGCGCCTTGCTGTTTTTCTGGGCCGCGGCGCAACTCAACCGCTTTTGCTTGCTGCTCTCGCCGTTGGCTTTGGCGGTTGTCCTGCTCTACTCCTATACTAAACGCTTTACCTGGGGCTCCCACCTGTGGCTGGGCGCGGGTCTGGCCATTGCTCCCAGCGCCGGCTGGATCGCGGTGCGGGGCGGCCTGACCCTGGTGCCGGTGGTGCTATCCGCGGCGGTGCTGCTCTGGGTGGCCGGCTTTGACATCCTCTATGCCCTCCCGGACGAAGATTTTGACCGCCATATGGGTCTCTTTTCCTGCCCCCGCCGGTTCGGCCGGGTCAGGGCGATGCGTCTCGCCGCCATCTTACATCTCGGTGCCGCAGCAGGATTCATACTGACCGGCTGGCTGGCCGGATTGGGATGGCTCTATCTGATCATTGCGCTGTTAGCCGGGATTTTATTGCTGCTAGAACATAGTCTGCTTTCCCCACATGACCTGTCCCGCTTAAACCATGCTTTTTTCACCCTGAACAGCCTGGTAGGGGTGCTATTGGGCCTGGCCACGCTATTCAGCCTCTGGCCTTAATTTAGCCAATGGTTTGCCGATTGATAATTAACCCGTTTTTTTTTCGGGTTTTATTAACTTTATGCTTGACAATTTTTTACCAATGGCCATAAAATTGGGACATGATCATCTTGCTAGTAAAAACTTATTCATGAGGTTTGATAACAGAAAGGGGGTGAGGGAAAGCAAATAAAGATTTGCCTGTTAAGCATTATCCTAATTGTTTAACTACTTTGTTTAAGGGGGGAAAAACTATGAGAAGTAAGGGGAAAATAATTCTTTTGGCAGCCATTGCTGCCTTGGTTTTGGTCCCGGCCCTGTGCTGGGCAGAGATGTTTGTCGAGGGGTATGTGGGTGGCACTTTTGGGGCCAATTCGGATGTCGATGTTAGCGCTGCAGGGGCAAGCGCCACTTTGGATGATGCCAAAATCGATCCTTCGGTCATTGGCGGTCTCAAGGTCGGCTACTGGTTTACCAAAGAAGGATTTTTGGGCTACGACTACCCGGATTGGATGAAATACCTCGGGTTTGCCCTCGATCTCAGTTACCATAACCTCGATCTCCGTCCCCAAGAGACACGGGTTACTGGGGTCCCGGGAATTGCCAGTATAAGATCTTGGGATGACGGCCGTGCTTTCACGGTGGGCTTTATGTTCATGGGCCGTTATGGCTTCCTGCCGGATTCGGAAGTGCCCTTCGGTCGCCTGCAACCTTATGTGGCAGTAGGTCCGGCCTTGGTGATTTCCACATTTGAACCCACCATATCTGTTCCGGGAGGACCGGTGGTGCCTTTAGGTAGAGACACCACGACGGAAATCGCCCTGATGACGGATGTTGGGTTGCGTTATATGGCCCTGAAGAATGTCTCTTTAGATGTGGCCTTCAGATATCGCTATACTGAGCCATCTTATGATTACGATTTTGCGGGCACCAGCGTCTCCATTGATCCAGAGTACCATCTTTTCAGCTTTTATGCCGGTGCCGCACTTCACTTCTAATCTAAGGCAATAAATATTTTCCCAGGCGGCCGCCGGGCCGCCTTTTTTATTGGTCGAGATTTTCGCCTCTTAATAGTTATGTCCAGATCAGGGTTTGATAAGACCTCTACCCCTCTTTTGGACATTTTTGTTTTAAGAAGATGCCGAAACCAGCCGAAAAGGAAATTATAAGAATAAATTCTTCTCGGCTCAGTCGCCCGAGGTAGAGGGTCGCGATTTATTACTTCAGGCTTTTACTTAATCGCCTGCGCGTAGGGGCGACGCGGCGGGACGCCCCGCCATTATCATATTTCAGTGATGATGTGAGTTATTTTCTCAGGAGTCTAACATGCCGGATCACAAAACCTCTGAAGTCTGGCTGGAGCTTTCCCAGGGTCAGATCAGATTATTAGCCGACGGCGTTGCTTTTAATATCATGGTGAAACCGGATGTTTCAGCCCGGCCCGGTTCAGAAAACCGGGAAGAAAAGGGTCTGATCCAAGGGGCAATCGACCCCGGAGGGCAACAAACCGCTTTTGACCAGAATTATTATCGTCAGATTTCAGAGGAAATGTATCAGGAGATCGGACATCTCTGCAAAAACCTCAACCTTTCCATCCAGAATCTGTCTATGGCCGAGATCCTGGAGGCTAATGTCATCTCTCCGGGCGAATGTCTGGATCAGGCTCGGGATCAGCTTACCGACGTGATGGAGATGACTGAAAAAGCTACTCTCAATATCCTGGAGTTGATCGAACGTATCCGGGGTGACTGTCAGGGGGTGCAAACGGTCCTGGACGAGCTATCTCAGGTTGCTTTACCTTTGCCGGCGGTACCCACCCTCGCCCTTGACGACCTGGAAAAACTGAAAAATTTCTGTCAGTCCGCGGCCACCCTGTTGCCTACCCTAACCGCGCAAGCGGAAAATTTGCAGACCCAACTGCAAGCCTTTGAGACTGCTCAGTCAATGAGCACATCCGATAAGTCCAGCGGTTCAGAAACGCCCGCGCCAATCTACCAATTTTCCCTGGAAACCATTTTACAGACCCTATATGAATTCTGCACCAATGAAGCGGTCAAACAACATCTTAAATCATTCATGGTCAATAGAGATTCCCTGTTTCAGGTGCAACCGGTGACAGAGGGTCTCAATCGCCTGGCTCAAGATCTGACCCCGGAGGATAATTTCTTTAATTTCCCCATAGAGCAGATTTTTCAGATTCTGGCTGGGGCTTGTCAGGATGAATCCGGGATTGTCTTGCTTAAAAAGATGGCCGCCACCTGTAACAAGATTTTCTTGGATGCGGTAGTACCCTTGGAAGTGCCGCCGCTCAGTCCGGGTGAGCCGGCCATAGATAATGTTGATCAAGAGGATGATGAGTTTAGCGCCGCGCCCCAGACCGCTGATCTGACCTCGCAAATGGCTGTCCACCTGGAGCAACTACGGCAATTGGCCAGCCAACTCGGTGATTGGCAGTCGCTAGCCCTACCCTCCCCGCCCCCAGACAGCCTCTTAGAAGAACCAGAAACTATCCCGCCGTCCGTGCCCGTGGCCCAGGAAGGCATGCAGCGGATTGACGGAGCCCTGTCAAGGATATTGGAACTTCTATCCTTCCAAGATCTGTCTGGGCAGCGGCTGCTCAAGGTTCTTAAGACCCTGCGCAGCCTCCAAGTACAGTTATTGAGCTTTTTGGTGGCTTATGGCACCAAGATCAAAAAGAAAGAAGAACAGAAAGAACTCACGGTAGCCGAGAGCGATATCCTGGCCCAAAACGAAATTGATCGCTTGATTACCTCCATTACACCCTCGACCGTTGCCGGGGAAGCAAAGCCGGAACAGTTACCTGGGGATGACCAACCCTTGGATCAGGCGGCGGTCAACGACCTCCTGGCTAGCTTGGGCTTTTAATCGCCGATAAGTTCAATGATAATTGGTATAAAACCTGCATTAAGATCAGGGCAAGAGGATAGTCCATGTTTCGTACACCAGTCAATATTTCCTATTCGCTATTGTCCATCAGCCATCAGGCCCGCCAGACCACGCATCTGCCCAGTTCCGCCATAGCTGGTCGCAGCCGCCTGCCGGATTCGACCTTTAGCCAGGTCGTTTCGAGCCTGCTGCAAGATCGGCAGGATCGACCCCGAACCGTGAGCGGCGGACGGCAAGAATTTCCCCAGAGCCGGGCCCTGGCCAATCTCATGCAAATTAGCCTGTCCCGACGATTGATCAACGCCAGCAATTTGGGATCTTCCGGCGCGGCACGGGGCTCTACTGCTGAACGCCGGTCAATCGCCTCCCTGGAACGTCAACTCCAGGGGTTGATGCGTGGCTCATCTAAATCTACCGACCAGGCCTATACTAGCTCCGACTTTGACGACCTCATCAAAGAGGCCTCCGGTCGTTATGGAGTGCCAGAAAAATTGATCCGGGCAGTGATCAAGGTAGAGAGTAACTTTAATCCCCGCGCCACTTCTCCGGCCGGAGCCATGGGGTTGATGCAGTTAATGCCCGGCACGGCTAATGATCTGGGAGTCCAGCAGCCTTACAGTCCCAGGGAAAATATCATGGGCGGCACCCGGTATCTTAGGGAACTGTTGGATCGCTATAACAATAGTCTGCCCCTGGCCCTGGCCGCCTATAATTGGGGAATGGGCAACCTGGAAAGGGGCGGCACCTTGCCCCAAGAGACCCGCAATTACGTGCAGCGCGTCTCCCGCTACTATCAGAGTCAGACCTATTCATCCTGAGGATAAGCTCCCAGAGGGTTTTTTTACAACTCAACCTAAACATCTAGCCGTCTGACATAGTCAATTTTCTAAGAAATGAGAGTCATAAACGATGCGGTCCAGGATGGCGTCGGCGACGGTGGCGTCCTGGAACTGGTCATGAGGTCTGTCTTGCTCACCCCCGATGATGAAAAACTTTTTTTAGGCCGTTATGATAAAGGTAACGAGCTCGGAGTGAGGTCGCTCAATTTTTGGTAGGAAATCCCCGACAATGAAACGGATCCGGGCTTCCTGGCACGAACCCCCGACTGTTTCATGTCATTTGTAGACGGTTGTAATTGACCTGACAGATATGCATATCGTGCATACAATTTGTTATGAAAATTGAGTGCGATCCGATCAAGGCAAGGACAAACTTCTTGAAATACGGCATTGAATTTGCTGACGCCGTTGGAATTCTTGACGATCCGCACGCAATAACCATTGAAGACCCGGACGCAGAGAGTGAACAAAGGGTCGTAACCATTGGACTGGATTTGCTGGGCCGGGTTGTAGTCGTTGGGTACGCCTATCGAAGTGATAATATTCGTTTGATTTCAGCAAGAAAGGCCAATATAAAAAGGGGCAAAAAATACGCCCGTATCATCTTATCCAGATGTTACGAAAGACTTGATTTCTTGCCTGGTAGTCCCTTCCTGTTTTTGTATCATTCCTCGACCAGTTCCTTCATTTCCGGATAGTTGCGGATGACGTTGATGAGCTGGACCGTTCGCCGCTCCAGACGCCGTTTAAAAATGGTGAAGATGTTTTTCATGACCTTGTACCCCTCTGGGTGGCGGTCGAGGATCTGCATGAATTCCGCTCCGGGGACAAAAAAGATCTCGGACGGTTCGGTGCACAGAGCGTTGGATTTGTGGGTCCGGTCGGCGGCGGAGAGGGCCGACCAGCCGAAGGAGTTTCCGTATTTTATCGAGCCCAGCGACATCATCACCCGGGGCGAAATCTCCACTTCCAGGAGAATTTTCCCCCTTTTGAGCATATAAAATAATTCCGCGGGATCGTTTTCGTTGAAGATGATTTCCCGTTCGTTGCATTCCCGGGACTGGACCAGGGGCTGTAGTTCCTCCAGCATAGGATTGGTGAAGTCCCGCAGGATCAGGATTTTTTTCAAGTCGTTGATGGTTACCATACCGCGCTCCTTGTCAGACCAGACCGGATAAGATGAAAAACAGCAGCAGAAAGGCCATGGCGACCGCGGCGCCGATCCCCACCGGGGAAGCACCTTCGGCCAGGGCCTGTTGCAGAGCCAGGCGTTTTTTCCGCAGCTCCTCGCCCCGGAGCCCCTGGGCCAGCCAGAGGGGATAGAGGAGGAGCAGAGCCAGGCGGAAGGGGAGGTCGCGCGACCAGCGGCCCAACCATCCGGCCAGTCCCAGGCTGAAGACCTGCTCGGCCCGGTCGTTCAAGCCGTTTAAGGCCCGGTCCATGATCCGGTAAAAGAGCCGCCCCCCCCGGCGGTAGAACCAGTCGGCGTCGAGGTTGATGCTCCGGATCTCCGCTGGATAGATGCCCGAGAGCAGGAGCAGGGGAAAGGCCAACGCGGCGAATAACAGGAGCTGTAGCTGCCCGATCACGTGGGCGGCCGTATAGGGTTCGTAGTCTACGGGATACGGCATGAGGCTATAGAGCGGGCCGGGGAAGGAACCGATGAAAATGCAGAGGCCGGCCGTCAGGACCATGGCCAGGGACATATTCCAGGGGGCTTCTTTGGGACGCAACCCAGAGTCGTGAGAAAAGAAGGCGAAGAACGGGACCTTGATCCCCGCGTGTTCCAACACCCCGGCGGAGGCGAACAGCAGGATAAACCAGATGAGGCGCAGATCGCCCAGGGCGGCTGCTTCCATGACCATGGACTTGCTGACAAAGCCGCTGAAGAGGGGGAAAGCGGAGATGGAGGCCGCTCCCACTATACAGCAGATACAGGTTAAAGGCATGGTCTTATAAAGCCCCCCGAGATCGGTAGCCTTGGTCGTGCCGGTACGGTAGAGGACCGCGCCTATGGACATGAACAGCAGGGCCTTGAAGAGGATGTCGTTGAAGGCGTGGGAGATCGCTCCGTTGATCGCCAACGGGGTGCCGATGCCGATGCCGCAGACCATGAACCCCACCTGGTTGATGAGGCTGTAGGCCAGCACCCGGCGCAGGTCGTTTTCGATGACGGCGTAAAAGATGGGGAAGGCGGTCATGATGGTTCCGATCCAGATCAGGACCTCGGTCCCCGGAAAGCCCCGGGCCAGGACATAGACTGCAGTTTTGGTGGTAAAAGCGCTTAACCAGATCACCCCGGTGACGGTGGCTTCTGGATAGGCATCGGTCAACCAGGGGTGCAGCAGCGGCCAGGCGCAGTTGACCCCCACCCCGAAAAAGATCAGGTAGGTGGCTAGCCCGTTTAATCCGATGTATTCAAAGGCCAGGGACCCGGTCTGGTGAATCTGGAGGGTCACCCCGGTCAGCAGACAGAGGCCGCCGACCACATGGACCAGCAGGTAGCGGAAGCCGGCGGCCTGGGCCTCCCGGGTGCGCCGGTTCCAGATGAGGCAGACCGAACTGACGGTCAACAATTCCCAGAACACGAACAGGGTTAAGAGGTCCCCGGCAAACACCACTCCCAGGGCGCTGCCGGCGTAGACCAGGCCGGCCATTTGTTCCAAGTCTTCTTTGACGTGCAGGGCATAGATGGCACCGAGAAAAGCGACCAGGTGAAAGATATACCCAAACAGGAGGCTGAGCCGGTCCACCCGGGCCAGGATGAGTTGATAATCCCAGAAGGCAATTACGCCGTGAATCCCGGTGGACAACTGGAGCAGATTCAGAAACCCGCTGACCGGTAAAAGAAGCAGGAAGACGGTCTGAGTCTTCCCTTTGAGAAAGGGCAGCACCAGCGCTCCCCCGATGAAAACCAGGGCTGGCGGCAGGCCGCTACTCATCGTAGTATTCCTCTTTCCGCATTACCAAAGGCCGTAGGACATACTTGGCGGCCAGTACCAACGCCACGAAGCTCACGAACCCGAACGCGGCATAAAACTGAGGCCAGTCCTCCCAGGGGAAAATGGCGTGCTTGGGAAGCAACAGGTCGAGGACCAGCAGCAGCACCAGAACAAAATAAAAGATCCAAAAGAATCGCTTGATGTTGGCCGGTTTGTCGAATAGATACTGTTTTTCTTTTGCCGTCGTCTCGGACATGGCCGGGTCCTTATAAGGTGTAATAAAAAATCAAGGCCAGGTAGATAACCCCGGCGGCCAGGATGATGAAGAAAAAGGGCCGGTATCCTGGAACTGGATCGTGCCGCAGTTCCATTTTGTCGGAAGGTTCTCCGCTCATTTTCCAGTTTCTCCGAGCAGGGCCTGGACAGCCAGCTGCGCCAGGTCCAAAAATGGCTGAGGATAAAAAAACAACGCCAAGGAAATCAGGGCGGTCAGCGCCAGGGGCGCTACGCAGAAAATCGGCGCTTCCGAGACGGTGTCCGGGAAATTAGTTTCTTGGGAACCGACAAAGAAGGCCCGGTAGACGATGGGTATAAAGTAGGCGGCGTTCAGCAGGGAACTGACCAGAATGACCAGCAGCAGGGGAAACTGGTCGGCCTGCAGCGCCCCGAGGACCAGGTACCATTTGCTGAGAAAGCCGCCACCGGGGGGGATGCCGATAATGGAAAGGGCGCCGATGAAAAAGGCGGCCATGGTGACCGGCATCCGTTTGCCGATACCGACCATTTCACTGATGTATTTCTTGCCGGTGGCCACATAGATGGCGCCGGCGCAGAAAAACAGCGTGATCTTGCCGAAGGCATGCATGGCGATATGAACCATACCACCCATGAGGCCTTTGGGTGAGAGCAGGGCCGCCCCCAGCACGATGTAGGACAACTGGCCGATGGTGGAGAAGGCCAGGAGACGTTTCATTTCGTTCTGGGTCAGGGCGATCAGGGAGGCGACGATGATCGTAAAGGCCGCCACGTAGGCCACCGCCGTGCCCAAATGCAGGGAGGCCAACAGGTCGAGGCCGAACACCCCGGTGAGGATCCGGAGAATGGAGAAGACCCCCACCTTGACCACGGCCACGGCATGAAGCAGAGCGCTCACCGGGGTCGGCGCCACCATGGCCGCCGGCAGCCAGGCGTGCAGGGGCATGATCGCCGCCTTGGCAAAGCCGAACAAGAACATGAACAACAGCACCCCCAGCAGGATCGGCGAGGTCGAGCGCGGGAGAAACCCCTGCCCCGAGAATTCCAGCGTTCCGGACAGGTGATAGGAGATGACCATGGCCGGCAGGACCAGCCCGATGGAGGTGCCCACGATATATAAGAGATACTTACGGCCTGAGCGCCGCGCCTCCGCATCCTGGTGGTGGGTGACCAGTGGATAGGTGGCAAAGGACAGCATTTCATAAAACAGATACAGGGTGAAGAGATTGGCGGAAAAGGCCGCGCCGATGGTGGCCGAAAGGGCCAGGGCGAAAAAGCAAAAATATCGGGTCTGGCTATGCTCGTCCAATCCCCGCATATAGCCGATGGAATAGGCCGAGGTAATGATCCACAGCGAGGAGGCCACCAGGGCGAAGAGCATCCCTAAGGCGTCCACCCGCAGGCGGAGGGCTACCCCGGGCAGGACCTCCACCACGGTGCAGACCAGTTCCCGGCCTTCTAAGACCGTCGGCAGCATGGAAAGGATGATTAAAAACTTCAGGCCGGCGGCCCCGAAGGTCCAGGCCTCCCGGACGTTGGCATTACGGCTGGAAATCAGGATGGGAACCACGCCGAGGGACACCAGCACAGCGATCAGCGGTTTTAGGGAAGACAACGGTTCTACTTCAGTCCACCTGTGTTCAGAGCATCATTCCCGGAACGGCGTGGCGGATCACTCGCCCGACGATTTCTCCGGTGTATAGGCCTACCAGGATCAGGCCCAGGGCCGTCATCCAAAGCGGCACCAGCATGCCCAGCGGGGCTTCCTGGATGGCCGGTCCGCCCTCGCCGTGGGCCGAGCCATGGGAGGCTCCGAAGGGTTCGAAAAAGCCGATCTCGAAGATCCGGAAAAACAAGACCACGCTCACCAGGCTGCTGAAGAGCAGGGCCAACAAAAACCCGTAATGGCCGCCCTGGATCGCCCCCAGCAAGAGATACCACTTGCTGAAGAACCCGCAGGTCGGCGGGACTCCGATGATCGATAGGGCTCCCACCACCAAGGCCCCCATGGTCCAGGGCATGGTCCGAAACAGGCCCGGCAGACTTTCCCACCGGCTGTCCCCCTTGACATGCACGATATTTCCCACGGCGAGAAAAAGGCAGAGAGTCATCAGGGCGTCGTTGAGGATATGCAGGACCGCCCCGGTGAAACCCGCCTGGTTGCCCAGCCAGAAACCGCCGACCATATAGCCCACCTCGGCCACCACAATAAAGGTCAGCATCCGCTTCACGTCCTTCTCGGCCAGAGCCAGTAGGGACCCCATGACGATGGCGATGACGGCCAGCCAGACCACTACCTCGTTTAACCTTAAGACTAAAAAGGCGAAGTCCACGGTGAAGACGGTCAGGACCATCCGGATCATGACATAGACCATCACCTTAGTCATCAGGGGGGCCACCAAGCTGCTCACCGGCGACGGCGCATAGGTATAAGCGTTGGGCAGCCAGGCATGGAGCGGGAAAAAACCCATCTTGAGCCAGACCCCGACCATCAGGATCGCAAAGGCCACGGTCACCACTTTTGAATCGTACAGGGGCGGCAACAAACGGGCGATGTCCTCCATGTTCAGCGAGCCGGTGATAATGTACAGGTAGCCGACGCCGAGGAGATAAAAACAGGCCCCGATGGTCCCCAGGAACACGTAATGGAGACTGGACAGAGCCGCCCGCCCTTTTCCCAGGGCGATCAGGGCATAGCCGGTAATGGCGGCGATTTCCAGCAGGACATAAAGGTTGAAGGCGTCGCCGGTAGCCACCATCCCCAGCAGTCCGGTCACAAACAACACATAGAGCGTATAAAAAGGGCCGGCTTTTTCCGGAAAGTCCTTTTCCACGCTGGGGCGGGCCGCGATCAGGTTGACGAATCCCACTGCGGAAACCACGGCCAGGACCAGGGCGTTCAGGTAGTCCACCCGGTAGTAGATCCCCCAGGGAGGGGGCCAGCCCCCCATCCAGTAGGAAACCGGACCGCCGCTTATCACGTCGCCGAGCACCCCCAGAGAAACCAGGAGGCTGCTGCCCAGGGCGGCCACGGCCAGCGGGAAACAATAGACCGGCCGGAGCCAGCCAGCAGCACTGATGAAAAAAGAAGCTAACAGGGGGAGGATGACCAGCAGGGCAGGATAGTGTTCGCTCATAGCCCTCGGATCTGCTCTAGGATTTCGTCTTCTTCCAGGCTCAGGTAGCGATGATAAACTTTGATGGCAATGGCCAGGGCCACGCCCAACGTAGCCACAGAGACAACAATGGCGGTGAGCATCAGGACGTGGGGCAGGGGGTTAATGTAATCGGCGGCCCGGACGGCCTGATGGGCAACGTCGTGGCCGTGCTCGATGATCGGAATAGTGGCCCCTTTCTTAACCCCGGTGGAAACATAAAACAGGATGACGGCCGTCTGAAAAATGTTCATCCCGACGATCTTCTTCACCAAGTTATTCTTGGCAATCATCGCATAGAGACCGATCATCATCAGGGTGATGTAGATCCAGTAATTGTATTTTTCAATGATCAGGCTGAGGAACTCTTCCACGGCCTATAACCCCTCGTCATACCGGCCCCGAGAGGCCAGATTCTTAAAGATCCAGACCATGGTGCCCATGACCGCCATGCCAACCCCCACCTCCACCAATAAAATCCCGTAGGATCGGGCCATGATTGGCCCTACCGGCAACAGGGTAGCCAGGGCCTGATAGTCCAGAAAGCGATATCCCAGGCCCAGACACAGGACCCCGGTTCCGGCGAAGATGAACACGCCGACAGGACTGAAAAGGGCGCTAATCTTTTCCCCCATGCGTTTCAGGGCGGTTCGCAGGCTGTGGGACACGGAAAGCAGGATGATACTGGCCCCCAGGATCACTCCCCCCTGAAATCCCCCGCCGGGACTGTGATGCCCGTGGGCGATGACATACAGGCCAAAAAGCTGGATGAAAGGAATCAGATAGCGGCAGACCTTTTCAATGATGAAATCATGGGGCGTCCAGATGCTGTCCACCGGCTCGAATTCCCGTAACGGCAGGAAAACTTCCCCCCCTTCCTTGATTCGAAAGGTCAATCCCGTCAACCGGTGCCGATACTGGCGGGGGCGCGGCAGCCGGCGCCGAGGAACCCGTAATAACAGGAAACAAGCCACCCCGGCGCAAAAAATGACCGTAGTCTCAAACATGGTATCGAAGCCCCGGTAATCGGCCAGCACCGAGGTCACCGCGTTGGGCACGGCAGTCTCCTCCAACGTCTTTTCAAGATAACGGGGCGAGACGTGGAGGCTTGCCGGGGATTCAGGATCCCCGAACGGGGGGAAATTGACCGTGGCAGAAACCAGGACCGCTCCCACCAGTCCAACAATGATAAGTCCCAGGGTTTTCAATCCTTCGTCCTCCGAGTGGTGTGATACACGGCGGCTATGAAAAATACCGTGCTAACCCCGGCCCCCACTGAGGCTTCGGTGAAGGCCACGTCCACCGCTCCCATAATCGCCCAGAGCAGACACATCATGAAACTATAGGCGCCGAACAGGATGGCCGCTCCCAGCAGGTCCCGGATCATGATCGCCCCGATCCCACAGAATACCACCAGGGTCAGTATGAGCAGGTCCAGTTGCCAGATCATCGGCTTACCTCCGGGGGTCCCCCTTTTTCCAGGGCTCCAGACCCGCCCGAAACCCGGCGTCCACGATGGCATGAGTGGCCGTTGGACTGGCCAGAAAGACAAAAACCACGATCAGCATCAGCTTCAGACCGGAGAGCACGGTACTCAGGGTCAGGGGAAACAGTTGATGAATGGCCGACCCGAGCAGGATCAGAAAGGACCCCATGGTGTCCAGCTTACCGGCCGGATGCAGCCGGGAATAAAAGTCGGGAAAACGCAAAAGGCCCAAAGTCCCGCCGGCAAAAAATATCAGTCCCACCGCCAGGCAGAAGATAACGATCAGATCGATTACCATATCTACTCCCTAAATGGACGTACCGAAAATCTCCGCCGGGGCGGTTTCCAAATTCCGGCCAAAGGCCGAGCGCCGCTCCCGCAACTAATAAGTTCTTTCATAAAGCCCTTTCCGCTTCTGAAGATATCGAGCGGCCGCCAGGACGGCAATGAAATTCAACAGAGCATAGGCCAGGGCGATGTCAACGAACATTTCCAGCCGATGATACAACAGGCCGATAAAAATCAGCAGCACTGTCGTCTTGGTCCCGATAGCATTCACCCCGATCATGCGGTCCAACACTGTGGGGCCGAAAATGCCTCGGTAGAGCGACAGCATTACCAGGCCGCCCAGAAAGAGACTGCATCCCAGGAAAAAATCGTCCACCTTTACTCCTCCCCGAAGGCCCGAGCGATGCGCCGCTCCATCTCCCCGGGTAGACCCTCCCCGCTGAAACGGTCGATGGCGTGCACGCTGAAGTCCCGGTGAAAATTAACGTAAATCGTGATCGTCCCTGGCGTCAGGGTGATCGAATTGGCAAAGGTCACTTGGGCCAGGTCGCTCTTTAACCGGCTTCGAAACCGCAATACCTGGGGGTCAATCAGTTCCATCATCCGAGGATGAAAAGAAAGATACAATACATGCAGGGCAGATAGCAAAATCTGATACAGCAGCCAGGGCAGATATCCCAGAAACCCAAAAAACGTCCGGATGGTCCTTCCGGTCAGGGGTCCGGAAAAGAGAAGGTCCGCGGAAAAATACGACACCAAGGCGCTGGACAACACGCCCAGTGCCAGATGAAAGGGGTCGAACTTTCCCGACAGCAGAATCCAGACCCCCATCATAAGGATAAACGTGGCTCCGTAAACGGAACCGCTCTTTTTCCCCTCCTGGTAATGAGGGAGTTCGAGCTTCGGCTGTGGGGCAGCGTCTTTTTTCATGTCTTCCTGCTAGGGCGACAAGAAATTTATGGTCTTCCTTAATTCCAGTCAGTGGATGTTGCCAAGTATATTCGAGTGCCGGTTCATGGCAAGAATATGTCCGATAACTACGCAATTAGTTAAAATTACAGCAACTCCTGGTCAGAAGTTAAAAAGTACTTCACCCACTGGTAAAACCAGCAATGAACCGGTGGTAGCTATCATGACCAAGGGGATTCGGAGGGCCGCGGCTTTACGCCGCCGCGATATTCCTGCCACGTCCTTGTATAATATATCACATATCAATGGAACCACAATATAATTATCCTTTGTCGCCAAGATGACCCCTTCAGATAGGGGATGAGAGGGACTCAACTCGGCTTTTTCTGGTGTTCTACATACTGTTTAATAACAGATATCGGGGCGCCACCACAAGATCCGGCAAAGTAGCTCGGAGACCAGAGCATGCCTTTCCAATAATGCCTTTCTAGTTCCGGGAATCGTCGGCGCAAATGCCGGGACGATACTCCCTTAAGACTGTTAACCAGCTTGGAGATTGCCACTTTGGGAGGGTAGTGTACCAAGAGATGGACATGGTTTTCTTCGCCCTCAAACTCAATGAGATCAGCCCCGAAATCTTGGCAGACGTCCTTGAATATACCCCGCATGGCCTCCAGAATCGCTGGGGTGAAGACTTTTTTGCGGTACTTGGTCACGAACACGAGATGCACATGCAGGTTAAAAACGCAATGTCGCCCGGTGCGGATATTATAGTCAAACGACATTGAAACCTAGCATTTGGGGCGTACACCGCTTTAATACCTCAGAGGGGATTTTAGATAGGGAGGCAATGAAGCCCCGAAAG
>Ga0164318_10000984_pt1 | contig 24130 bp, 15 predicted proteins | sample GuaBasSedimGuay9_FD_113734 | JGI IMG/M metagenome (GOLD analysis project Ga0164318, IMG submission 113734) | Subseafloor sediment microbial communities from Guaymas Basin, Gulf of California, Mexico - Guay9, Core 4571-4, 0-3 cm | ecosystem: Environmental > Aquatic > Marine > Hydrothermal vents...
AACAAATATAATAGAACAGGAGTTTAGTAGAGTAAAAAAGCAGATAAATTTTAAAGTAAAAAGAAGTGAGGAGATGTGGATAAAGGGCTTGAATTTTTATTATACTATTAAAGAATTTCCAGATTTGGTGAAAGGAATAATAAAAGAGATGGAAATAGGAAAAAAGATGTTAGGAAGGTCGGTGGGACTTGTTTTAAAAGTAATTGAGAACTGCGGCGGAAAAATAGTGGAAAAAAATAAAAATTAAAGATGTTTTATTTTTAAAGCATAGGATTTTGTAAAAAGTCGTATGAATAAAAAATTGGTTTTTGAAGTTATAATGTAATTGTAATATAAAGAATGCAAATAAAAAAAGAAGGTATAAGAATTAAAATTTAAGGAAATGGAATAAATTAACATGAATAATTATTAATTATGAATACATGAGATGTGTGGAAAAAGAAGAATAAAGGAGTTAAAAAGTTATAAAAATAAAAAAGAAAAGGAGAAAATAAAAGGAACGGATAAGAGGTTAAGAAAAAGAAGGAGTATATATAAAAAGTTAAAGGTTGGGATGGACTTATTTAAAATATAATCAAGGTAGATAGGGAGAAAATAGATTAAATAAAAAGGGATATAGATCATATAAAGAAAATTTTTATAATATGAGAGAAAATAGAAAGAGAGAAACAGAAAAGTGAAGAGAAAAAATGGAGAACAAAAAATGGTAAAGGTACCAAAATGTATGAGTACACAGCATCCGGATAATGTAGCATCGCCCTTTTTTGCGAGAGATGCGATATTAGAAGGTGAGGATGAAATAAAAGAGGCGTATTATTCATTTTCACATTTAGGCTGCGATGAGCAGATGTGGGATTGTGAAGGTAAAGAAGTAGACAATTATGTAGTAAAGAAATTATTGACGCGATATAGAAATTTTTTTATTGAAAAAAAGTTAGGAGAAGACATTTTTTTAACATTAAGAGTTCCGAACCCATCGATAGAGAAATCGGATGCGAAAATACTATTAGAAACATTAGAAAGTATACCGAGATCTTTTGATATAGCAAAAATATTCTACAAAGAAGAGATAGCGCCGATTTTTGAGGTTATATTGCCAATGACAACAGATTATAAATCATTAAACAGGGTATATTGGTATTATAGAGATTATGTAGTAGGGAAACAGGAGAAAAAGTTTAGGGACGAAGGTGTAAAAATTGCGGAATGGATTGGAAATTTTTTACCAGAGAAAATAAATGTGATACCGTTATATGAGGATATGGAACATATGTTAGAGGCAGATGTAATAACAAGGGAATATATAAAAGGTAAAGAGTTATTTTATCAGAGAGTATTTCTAGCGAGGTCAGATCCAGCGATGAATTATGGGTTAATAAGTGCGGTATTACTAAATAAGATAGCATTAAATAGGTTAGAGCGGATATCAAAAGAGACCGGAGTAAAAATATATCCTATAGTGGGGGTAGGTTCGGCGCCATTTAGAGGAAATCTAAAACCTGAAACAGTAGAACGAATAATAAAAGAATATCCAAGTGTTTATACATTTACAATTCAGTCGTCATTTAAATATGATTATTCGCCAGAGGAAGTGATGTCGGGAATTAAAAAAATAAAAAATAAGAGTGTGAAAAGAGCAAATGAAATTGAAGAGGAGAAATGTTTAGAAATAATAGAGAAATATAGCAAGGAATATCAGAGGCAAGTATTAGGATTAGCTTTAATAATGAATAAAGTTGCTAAATATATCCCAAATAGGAGAAAAAGGAAATTACATATAGGGTTGTTTGGATATTCAAGGGGATTAGAAATAGGTGATAGGAGAATAACATTGCCAAGAGCAATAAAATTTACAACGTCATTATATTCAATAGGAGTTCCACCAGAGATTTTAGGGCTAAATATATTAGGGGTAGAAGACTTTCATTTTTTGAAGAAAGTATATATAAATATAGAAGAGGATTTAAGAGATGCACTAAGATATTATAATTCGGATTCACCATTTCTACCAAAAGAAGTTAAAAAGTTCATAAAAGAATATCCATTAGATTTTGAGATTAATAAAGAACATAAGAGAGTGACAGATCAAATAATAAGTATAATAAAGAGAGATAATATGGAATATTTAGAGGAGTTTATATTACAAGCTGCAAATATCAGGAGATTCTTGGGTTAAAAAAGAGATTACTTAAAAGATAATTAATAAAAATGGATTAAAGTTAAGAAAGACAGAAAGTGGGTAATAAACAAGTCAATTTTAGATAATAGTTTGGACGATAAAGTAAGAGTAAAATGAGTAATGTCAATCAGATATTAAGTATAATAAAAAATCAAGAAGATTTAAACAAGTAAAAGTCGGATTTAGAAGGTTTATAATCAGTCTGAGATTGAGATTTTTTAGACTTGAAATAGTAAGAACGATTTTTATAGGTATAATTGGAGAATACATAGATATGATCAGAAAGTGGTTTAGCTGGTTGAGATAATTTAATTTGAAGTGAAAGTGGTTTTTGAGGAGAGGAATAAGGGGATGAGTTAACTTTAGAGTTATTAAGAAGAATAGTATGAATTTTTTGTTTAAAATAGGTATCAGAGGAATAGTCGCCCATAACGATAATTTGGAGTTTGTTAAAGATTTTGCCATTAAAGAGAGAGATAGAAGCTAATTGAGAGTTAGGGTCATATTGGGTAATAGTAGCGATTTTTATGAGGCGGTAATGAGAAAGGTTAGAAGGGGATTTATGTTGGTGGTCGAATTCGGTAGGGCGTTTAAAGTAAAAGCCAGTGGTGAACCCCCGGTTATAAACTTTGCGTAGTTCTTTAATCCAGAGGGATGCCTTTTTTTTAGAGAATGAATTATTGTAATAAGCCTCAATAGCCTGCCGATAAATAGATGACACAACATCTACATAATATGGATCGCGCATTCTGCCTTCAATTTTGAAAGCATCGATGCCAGCTTCGATCATTTCTGGGATATGATGTACCATACAGAGATCCCGGGAATTCATAAAACGGGTGCCATCAAAGATGAATTCATGATTATCATTATCGAAAACGCGCCAAGATCGCCTGCAAGGTTGAGTGCACCTTCCGCGGTTAGCAGATTTTTCATCAGAGCCACAAATAGTGGCAGAAAGGTAGCACCTCCCAGAAACAGCGGAACACATAGCACCATGAATAAAAGCTTCTATTTTGGCAGAACGAAGGTTCTTTTTAATGGACTTAATTTGTTTTAAAGAACATTCACGCGCAAGAATAATATAAGAAGCACCTAATTTTTCGTAGAATTGGGCAGAGAGCGAGTTAGAAACATTACATTGGGTGGAGATATGGAATGGAAGTTTAAGATCTTGTGCAATTTGAATAGCAGCAAAATCATGGACAATAGCAGCATCAATATCAGAATAATAAGCTGATTCAAGAATAAAGCGAAGTTGGTCAAGTTCATTATCATAAACAAGAATATTAGTAGCAAGAATAGCTTTGACATTATTATCGTGGCAAAATTTGACAGCTGATGCAAGTTCGGAGAGATCAAAATTATCAGCATTTTGGCGCATATTGAATCCTTTAATTCCAAAGTAAATAGTATCACTGTTAGGAATAGCCGCTTTTAAGGCTTTCATATTTTTAGCTGGAGATAAAAGTTCGACTTTATTCAAGGTGAAAACCAGTTTGGAGTGATTAATAAAGAGGAATAAGTGGTAGTATAAAAAATTTGCAGAAATAATAGATAGTAAAAGGAGATAATGATAATGAAAAATGGAGAAGAAATGGGTATTAAGTAGGTAAAGAATGGAATAAAGATTAAAAAAATAGGAAATGAATAACAAAGAGCTAAAGAATAAATAAATAAGAATAGTAAAAAAGAGAAATAAAAAGAAAATAAAGAATATTAAAAAAAGCACTTAAAAAGAGTTAAAAAAATAATAAAAAAAGCAAATTAATAGAAAAAAGAAAGGAAGTAGAAACATGAAGGAAAAAGAAATAATGAATAAAAGGAATGAACATGTAATTAACAAGAACCGGATATTTGAGTTATTAAGAGTAAACAAAATCCCAGATCAAATTGAGTTAATAAAAGATTTACCAATAATTGCATTAAAAGACTTAGATGTACAAACAAATCATATAATAAAAAAGATATTGGGGATATCTACAATAAAAGAGCTAGCAGAGGTAGAAATAAGTCCGGAAGAAATGCGAGAAATAAGGAGTATGGGAGTTTCAGTATCAAGTCTTGAGAAATGGATAGCAGCTAGTAAGATAATAAGCGATATAGATAAAATAAAGAATGAAAATAAGAAAAAAATAGTGTTCATGGGGTTAGACAATGCAGGAAAAACTACAATAATAAATTTGATAACTGGAAAATTTGGATTAAATACATTAATGGGGATATTACCAACAAAAGGAGTAGATAGACATGAAATAGTAGGAGTAGAATCAAATTATAGCATTTGGGATTTTGGAGGCCAGAAATTGTATCAAGAGACATATTTAAAGAACCCAGAGAGATATTTAATGGGAATAGAAGTTATGTTTTATGTAGTGGACGTGCAGGACGAAGAAAGATATTATGAGGCAGTACATTATTTAAAGAAGGTATTAGAGGTAATGGAATATTTAGGTGAAGTTCCAGAGATAAATATATTATTACATAAATTTGATCCAGAATTAGAGGAAGACCCGAAATGGTATGAGAAAATTGTGAAGTTACAAGAGATGATTAAAGAAGTGATTGATGGATATCAATGCGAATTTTATACGACTAGCATCTATAATTATGTAATGGGAGGAAAAAATGTAGTAAAAGAATTAAAAAGGTATTTAAGAGAAGGAGAAGTTGGACATGTAATAAATGGAGATATGAAAGAGGTCATTGGTGTAATGGAGGATATAATGGACGCGTTTATAAAGTTTAATGTCTCAATTATGGATACATTAAAGAAGATAATGGTGCGTATGAGGAGTTTGGAAGAAAAAGTTTATGGAGAAATAGTAGAAAATGAAAGTGCAAATGATTTAATATCAGGAATAGACAAGGTCATAAGTCAAGAAATGTTAGGAATCTTTAGTCATGGAGGAGACCCATTAAATAGTGATATAAAAGAAATATTTAGCAAGAAATTTGGTACAAAAAAAGAGAAATGATTCATAAATTCAGTCCGGTCAATAAAAATAAGTTAAAGAGAATAATACAGAATTAATAAAATAAAAATATTAATTTTTTTAAGCGAAGTATTTTTAATTCTTTTTTTATAATTAATTTTTTAAAATGATTATGAGAAAGTGTCGATTAGTTTTATTGTTTGTTGCAGTTAATTAGAAATTATATTAAAGATACAAGAGAGTTCCAGCGACATTGTAGATGATTAGTAATTTTGAAAGATTTTAAATGAAAAATATATTAAAAAGTAGAGAGGATTATTTTTTAAATATAAATAACTGAAACTTAAAAAAAGGGATCATAAAAGGAAAAATCAATAATAGGATATTTGAGAGTAAGAAGCTTAAATACAAATTATCAATAAAATATAGAAAATTATATAGAAAATTACTTTAGACCATTAATTATAAGACTATTATATTATATTATATTATATAAGCAATTACTTTAATTTTTTAGCGAAAGTAAGTTGAATAGTATTAGGGGAATCAGGCCAGAGTGAAGAATTAAGTTTACGGATAATTTTATAGCCATGTTTAAAGTAGAAGGGAATAGCTTTAAAATTTTTGTTGCTGGTATCAAGGTGGATGCCTGGAACATTATGAGATTTAACATGATTTTCATAGAGAGAAATGAGTTTTGAGCCAATGCCTTGGTGTTGATAAGGTGCAAGAATATCAATATGGAGGTGTGCTGGATAAGAAAGGTTAATATCTGAATCAGAAATAGCATTATTATTGAGAGCTTGTGGAAATTGTTTAATAAGGTGGACTAGTATTTTAAGAGTGTTAGGGTATCGCCACCAAGAAACAAGAGCGAGTCTAGCAAGTATAAGAGGGCCTATTTTAGCAATAAACATTTTGTGCTGGATATTTGAATCAAGAGAGCCTAGAATGTAGCCAATAACTTTATTATTATGGACAGCGACAAAACAGTTCCACCATTCGAACCAAGGATAATATATGGAAAAAAGTAGCCCAAAGAGAAATTTATCGCCGAAATGTCCCTGCGCATCTTCACCCATATAACCAGTGAGGTAGCAAACGTCCATAATACCTTTCCAATCAGAACGTTTGCATTTACGGATAATGACATCAGAGTGCATTGATAATACAAAGAGAAAAGAAAGATATGAATATTTTGGTGACAAAAATGGGAGATTAAAAGTGGGAGATTAAAAATGGGAGAAAATAATGAACAAATTAGTAAATAATAAGTAAAAAACGAAATGAAAAAAAATTAATGGACAATAAATAGTATGGGTATATTTTGAGAGAACGATTTAGGTAAAATATTGAATGATGAGATATATGAAGTCAATTAATGATAATATAAATAGATAAAAATAAATTGAATAAATAAAGAGATAAAAGGAAGAGATATTCAAAATTTATTAATAGATTTGATGAGTTCGTCAGCTGCATTTTTAAATGATTTAGATGTTTCAGGGTCACACATTTGAATGGCGAGTCTACTAATTTTTCGATAGATAGATGCAACAAATTCATGTTTATTATCAATAATAAGTTGTTCGACAGATTTATTTAACTCAGAGATTTGAGATTTAAAAGTGGAGAGAAGTTTTTCAAATAGGTCTGGGTCAAGTTTTTTAAGTTTTTCCATAAGAGTGAAAATTTCATTGGAAATTTTAGTGGCTTCAAGTTCTAATCCGAGTTGCTCATTAATATCACGTACTGAATCAAGAGATTTAATGGCATCAAAATAGTTATTGGAAGAAATAAATTTTTCAGATTTAATAAGGAGTAGATTTCGTTCTTTAAATAGGCGATCCCACTGATTAAGAAGTGAGTTTACGAATGAAGATCTTTTTGAGTGTGGTGTATTTTGAATAGAATCAAGAGTATTAATTTGGAATAGAATACTACAATTTTTCAAATGGTTATTAAGAGCTTTTAATAATTTAAGAGGTATACCAGAAAGTTCAGGAGGAGTTTGGGAAGATTTTTGGATCGCATTAGATAAAATTGAGAGGGGTTTGGATAATTTTTCTTTAGAGATGATTTGGTCAAGTTCAGAAATTTGAAATTTATAAAAAAGGTTTTTAGCCCGAAGTTGATTTATAGCAAATAAGATATTAGGTGGGGAGTCATTTCGTACTTCAGTTGCATTATTAATAAGATCAGAGATATAAAAGAATTTTTGGGATTTTTCTATAGTAGAAGCAATGGAGAAGATAGTATTTTGGAGATCATTAAGAGACTTAATGAGGTCAGGAGAGGATTTATTGGTACGATGGGGTAAAAGGAGGTCGGTCTTAAAAATTTGTTCGACAAGTTTATCAGCAGCTTTAAAGGGTTTGATATGTCCAGAATAAGAAGAGAGTTCGGAATGGAAGGTATGTTCAAAAGTTTGGATAAAATCATTGAGCTTAGATTTAAGGTTATCAGATGGGTTGTGATCAAGGATGAGAGCAGTATTAATAAAATTACCAGAATTAAGGAAAATTTTAAAGTTGGCATAAGATAATTCAAAACCAGGTGAAGAAGTAAGATGGGAAGTATCCTTAATTTTGGAAGAATCTTTAAAGGAGAGAATAGCAGTAAGAAAGCCAGCGATAAGGTCGGGGTCGAACTTTCTAGACCCAAAAGAATAATTATAGATACTGGACCCAGTTGATTGCTCAATTACCATAATATGTTTAATATTATTAAGATCAGAGTATTGTTGATAAAGATTTTTAATTCGGCGATTTTTATTTTTAATTTTAGGTAATCTTATAGCATATTGATAAACAAGAGTAATAGAAACAATCGATAAAAGTGTAATTAGAATTATTGGAAGAGATTTAAGAAAAATTTTAAATGGTGTGAGGACTTCAATGGTGGAAATTAGGTTTAAAGATATATTAGAAATAGACAGATCTCCATTATAAAAAATGGAAACAGTAAAATAATTAGAATTAGAAACTGAATCAGGTATTTTGATATTAACTTGAGAAGTACCATTAATATCTGTAATGGTAGAAATAGTTAATGGAGGAGTTTGAGGTGAGTCAAATATTAGAGTAACTAAAATAGTTGCATCAGAAATAGGCGTATTAGTAGAATTTATTTTTAATTTTAAAAGTAGTTGAAGTGTTCCACCAACAATGATAGATGAAGGGAGCGGCGATAGTAAATTTAAAGATGGAGTAAATTTAGGTAGTATTAAGAATGACTGATTAAGTGAAACATGTTGAATAGAAGAAGTACCAAAATATGAAATATTGAAATTAATTCGGAGTGTACCATCTTGAATTTGAGATATGATAAGAGTAGCGATACCTGAATCATCCGTGAATTCTTTATAAGAAGTGATATTAGTAAAGTTTTCATGGATATAAAAGAGTTTGAAATTTATTTCTTGTGATTGAAGAGGACCAAGTTCTGGAGAAGTTAAGTTGACATTAAATTGAATAGAATTACCTACACGTAGTTCATCATATAAAGCGGAAAGTTTAAGGATAGCTTTAAATTTGGGTAGAATAGGTAAAGTGAGTGTAGAATTAACTGACGCAATAGTTTCGGTACCTTTAAATGAAGCATTAATTTTTATGAAATCGACATGGTCAGGTATTTGAGATAAATAATAATTTGCAATTCCAGAGGAGTTAGTTAAAATCAATGACTCAGAATATGATACAAGAGTAGAATTACTCCATAAGGAAATATTAAACTGGAGAATACGATTTTTAAGAATAGTACCATTAGAAAAAGTAAGTTTAGAGTATATATTAAGGGGATATCCAATTCTTGGATTGAAATGTGATTTGTTAAAAATAGTAAGAGAAGTCGGTTCTTTGTTAATTACATTTAAAGTTATATTAATTGTTTTTTTAGCATAATCCTTACGGGCTACTCCAGTAATTGAAATATTATATGATTTTCCACCTTGTATATTAAATGAAGGTAAGTCAATATAATCATAATAAGTATAGATAAGTTTATTCATAATATGAGAGGAATTAGCTTCAGTACCTGGTATAGACCAAGATATATTACCTTCCCAATTATTATTAAAAACTATTGGAGTATTATGAAATTTGTCAATAAAACTGGCTGCAATTTGAACAGTCTGTCCTTCATAAACGGTGATATTCTCGAATCCAGAAACATCAAATGTAAGTAAATTTTCAGGAATTTCAGTAATTTTAAAAAGAACGATGATTTCCTTGGTTTCAAAATTAGAAGATGTAGCTACGATAAGAATCCTACCGATATCACCTTCATGAAGCCCAGAAGTATCAATGGGAATGTCATATTTACCTGAAAGGTCAAAAGGATTTCCATACCAAACAGCGTTTGTCCAATTAGGATATGCATAAATAGCGGCTGGATAAATTCCATCAAATGGAGATGTCCCATTTTTATAAATAATTTGAATTTTATGAGTAGTATCTGAAAAATATGGATCAGGCTTAACCCACCAAGAACCATTAATAAAAGAAGTTCCATAATAGCCTGAGACATTAAGTGAAGCATTATAATTAGATTTAATTGAAAAATGAACAGAAAAGTTTGAAGGAGCATATCCCGCCATATTAACAGAAACAATAAAGGTATAATTTTTTGATATTAGTCGATCAGTATAGATAGTAATGTTATAAAACCCGTTATAAGCATTCGATACATTATAATAGGTGGGAGAAGTCATATTTATAGAAATATATGAAGTAGCATTTAAAATTGGCTTATTTTTATCAGTGTTATTAAAATAAGTTTTCAATAGAACTAATTCCCCTGGAACAAAAGGTCTTGAAATATTAATATTGTCAGATATTTTCGAGAGATTAGAATGATAAACCGAATAAAAACTGGAGATATTAAACCCAAGGCTAGAGCCATTAAACCAATTCACATTGACCAGATAATAGTCATTAGTAGTTATATTAAATGGAGTAAAACTACACATAAAATTTTCAGGATTTTGATATTCTTTAAAGACTGTAAAATTAGATGAATTAATAATTTGAAGGTGAATATTTGAGAGTAAACTTACAAATTTAGTAGAAATATTAACAGTCAAATTTTGGTGGACATAATAAAAATCAGGGGTAATATCATCTATAAATAAATAAATTTTTCCTAAATAATTATGATCGACACATTTAACTAAATAATGGCCCTGAGTTATATTTACAATAAGGAAGTTATCGAGACGTGTCCAATTAGAACTGTCAACGGGTAAAGAATTAGCGAAAATAGAAGATACATTCCAAGATTTGAAGAGAGATAAATTTAGAGTAGGTGATATTGAATTAGAAGGCAAATTTATTTGGAGAGAAATATTGATTTTAACAATTGAAGAATTTCTATATGCAATAAATTTTGTATAAGCGACGGTATTATTAATGACATTATAGTTTGAATAAACATTAAAGTAAACAGTTTGAGAACTTATAATTAAAATAGAAACATTGGAGTTTGGGATAAATCGAGAGAAAGAAACTGTGCCAATACCAGGATTAGATAAATCAGAAACTGGCATAAAAGACAATTTAGAATAATTAATAGATAAATTAATTGCTGATGGATAAAAAATCTTTTTAACAGAAACAATAGACATAAAATCAATAGCATTCCATTCCCAATTGAGACCATTAAGAAAAAGTGCATTTCCATAATCATCACCTAGTAAGTCATCGTTATAATACCAAATTACACTTCTTTTTGGACCTTCAATAGGATTTCCAGTTAAAATTAGATAGAAGCTATTATTTGAAGTATCAGAGGAATTTAAAATAATTTGTTGAGAAAAATTAAAAGTAAGCCATTCATTAATGGTAACATCAGTAGAAATATAATATTGGTCAGAACTGGCGATTTTAGAATCAGGAATAGGGTCAGCAACCCCAGATCCAGGCGTCGAATTAAAAATTTCTATCCATAAATTATAGACTCCAATATGTCCAATGAAAAGAGATAGATTAAGGATTTGACAATGGTTAGAAGGTAGAATAAATTGCTGGGCCCATAGTTCATTGATACCAAATTTATCAAGAATTTCTTTACCACTTCCAGAAGAAGATTGCTCAATAGAAACAGTTTCATTATTGTGGATATTAGAAAAAAATAAAGAAGTACCTGTGAAGTTCCAATTCTCAGTGTTGAGATCGATATAGTCCATGGTTTTTTTGAAATAATGAGATGATAAGTTGAGGGAAAGTACAGCATCAGTAATATTTTCAGCTGTATAATGGCCATTTATGGAGTAGCTAGAGAGCCCAGATTTATAAATTAAATTATTATAATGAAATGATTTGAATTTAGGGGAGTTATTTATGGATAAAAGTATAATAAAAGATAAAATATATATAATTATAAAGAATTCATAAATTATATGCTTATTTTTATTAACCTTAGCAAACATTCTAAAATACACCAATTTAAGAGCATAATATAAATAAATTATAAGCAAATGGACTATAGAAATAATCAAATAATATATATCGATGAAATTATATAATAATATCAATAAACTAAAATGTCAATATGAATCTAAACTCTATAATTTTGCAATTTTTTTAATTACAAAAGGAAAATATATTCATCGTTTAGATTTTTATATGAAATTTATATGGAAGAATCTAATACAAAAAAATTTCTATTAAAAAATAATTGACTGTAAATGATTTTTTTTCAAAATAAAGATTATAAATATAGGAAAATTTGAAAACTAGGGGACTGACCATAATTTTTTAATAATTAAACTAATTATATATAGATATAAAGAAGAAATGAGTTAAGTAAATGGAAAAGAATTGGGTAAAAAGTATAATTTTAGATGTTTAGAAAAAAAAATACCATATTATAATAGAGAAATTAATTATGAAAAAAATAGATTAAATTAAAAATTTCGAAATATATTAATATTTATAAACAATAAACCTTAAATATTAAGAAGGGAAAATAGAAAGATATATATAATATATTTTTTAATAATCCGAAATATTTTTATAATATAAATAATTCGGAAATGATTCGAGATCAAACAAGAGATTTGAAAAATTTTAAAAATTAGAATAAAATTTCGGAGTTTTATTGATGAGTTTTGCCGACAAAAATGAAAAATGCCTTTTTTTATCCTTGGAATCTCAAAGTAAGATTATGGGAGGAGTTTTGAGTGAAAATAAACAAGATCTTAATAAATTTAATGACAATAGAAGTCCGAGAAAACAAGCAGATAGAGATAGTTTATTCAAGTTTTAAGAATTAAAATTGAAAATTAAAGATAAAATAATAGATTATAGAATTGGAGGCATTTAATGGAAAAGGAAAAAAAATCTGAAAAAATGGACGATATAATTCAAGTATGTCCAGAGTGCTCGTCAACAAATATAATAATAGATAATCAACGGGGAGAGAGGACTTGTGGAAATTGTGGATTAGTATTAGATGAGAGAGAGATAGACCAAGGCCCGGAATGGCGTGCATTTACAATTGATGAGAGAAACAAAAGAAGCAGAGTTGGTTCGCCGATAACATTTACTATTCACGATAAAGGTTTGTCAACAATGATTGATTGGCACGATAAAGACCACTACGGAAAAACATTATCTCCTAAAAAGAGGGCGCAAGTATATAGAATGAGAAAATGGCAAATGAGGACAAGGGTTCATTCGAGTTTAGACCGAAATTTAGCATTTGCAATGAGTGAATTGGATAGATTATCAAGTCAATTGGGAATTCCAAGAGGGGTTAAAGAGTCAAGTGCTGTTTTCTATAGAAGAGCAATAGAGAGAAAATTAATAAGAGGGAGGTCAATCGAAGCTATGATTGCAGCATCAATATATGCTGCGTGTAGGTTAAGGAAGGTACCAAGGACATTAGATGAAATAGCAAGACATTCCAGAGTAAATAGAAAGGAGTTAGGGAGATGTTATAGGTTAATATTACGTGAATTAAATGTAAGAATTCCAATAGCAAATCCAGTTGAATTTATCCCGAGATTTGGCGCTGAATTAGATTTATCAGGGAGGTCTCAGAAGAGAGCTGCTGAAATAATAAAAATGGCGCGAGAACATGGGTTGACTGCTGGAAAAGACCCGACAGGATTAGCGGCAGCTTCGATATATATTTCGGCGATATTAGAAGGTGAAAGAAGGACTCAGAGAGAAATAGCTGAAGTAGCTCATGTTACTGAAGTTACAGTAAGAAATAGATATAAAGAATTAGTGAAAGAATTAAATATTAAGATAGAAGTATAGAAAAATATTAATTCTTTTTTTTCTTTTTTAATTTTAAAAAATTGAGTAATATTTAAGAATAACTGTAAAAAAGATAAAAATTTTTAACAATTAAATTGAAGAATATAATTAATGACAATTCAGCATGGAATATTAATAAGACCACCTGTCGAAGCATATTCATTATTATTGAATGTGACCGAAGGGTGTAGATGGAATAAATGTAAATTTTGCGGAGTATATAGGAATCAGCCATATTGGGTAAGGCCTTTAGAATTAGTATTCAAAGAAATAGATTTTTATGCTATGCAATATGGTAGAGAATTTATAGATAGAGTTTTTATGGCAGGTGGTAGTGCATTATCAGCACCAACAGACCATTTAGAGAAGGTTATAAAGAAGATTGCAGAAACATTTCCAAATACATTAAAACCTGAAGGTAGAATTTCATCATATGCAAAGAATCACGATATATTAAGAAAAACACCTGATGAATTAAGAAGATTAAAGGAAGCAGGTCTAAAAATAGTCTATATGGGGTTAGAGAGCGGGTCAGATAAAATATTAAAAATGATGAGAAAGGGGACAAATGTATATGGACAAATAAAAGCGTCAAAAAAATTAATGGAATCAGGGATAAAATTATCGTTGTATATTATTTTGGGATTGGGTGGAGTTCCATTATCTGAAGAACATGCTTTAAAAACTGCAGAAGCCTTGAACAAAATAAATCCAGATAAATTTAGATTCAGGACATTAAATATATTACCAATATCAGATTTATGGGCAGAAAGAGATACGTTTCAGATTTGTCCACCATGGATGATAATTCAAGAAGAGTTAACAATCTTAGAAAATTTAGAGGACCATGTAACTTCAGAAGTGTATAATGATCATATGTCAAATTATGTGGGTATTGAAGGAAAACTACCTGAAGATAAAGAAGATATGATTAAATATCTGAAGATTTTATTAAAAGATCCACGCACTAAGAAATTAAAACACAAAGGTTTATTGTCAATGTAATTCAGTCATTTTATTAAAATTTTTGTAAAAAAATAGTAAAATATAGAAAAGAGTATTAATCAGTAATCTATTTTATAATGCCAAAAGATTTTAGGAGGAGGTCAGGGTCAAGTTTTCCATTTTGATATGTTTTACCAGTTCGCATGTCATTAATTGTAATAGTGGCAGGAGCAAAAAGGTGTGGATCAATTTTGTAGAAATCCCATTCTGCATCTTTAAAAATATTAAAGAATGGTTTACCATAATCACGGGAGGTACTAGATGGAACTTTTTGAGTTAAAGAAGCGATGTCATCGTCTTCATTGCTAATAATATTGAGAAAAACGCTACCACACATAATTATAGCATCATTAGTCATACCCATAGATTTCATGTCATTTTTACCAATAGGTGCAATAGGGGTAGTTCCAAAACCAAATTTAATTTTTTTAGGATCGAAACCAAGTTCATGTAATTTATGAATACCAGTTTCAACGATTCGAGCTGCGATTTGGACAGTACCAGCAATACTAGAAGTTTTTGCTACACATGCATAAGTATTTTCAGGTGAAGTATTGCAATTATCAGCGATATATTTCATTACATTTTCATTAGGGATTTTATCTGTTTCTAGAACAATTACAGCTACATCTGAAGAATCTTTATATTCAAGAGTTTCAAATAATTCTTTTTCCTTAAGTGAAAGAGCTCGAGCTGGGCCAGAGCCCATTCCGAAAAATTTTTCTTCTTTACGGTTGATACGCCACCCAGCAAATTGAGAGCCGAGACATGCAATATGAGGAATATCAGTAGTAACAGTCAATGCAGGCATAAGGACGTTATTGACATTAATAGAATCAAAAGTGACAGTAGCGAATCCGCCAAGGCAGATTTCACCCAGTTTTAACCCTGCAAGATAACCACCTTCAGCTTTAACGCCCATATCAATAATAGTAGATTTACCAGCTTTAATTATATCAATATTAAGTTTATTAATAAGATCATTGTCGTTAATTAACTCATCGATTATTTTAAAAGCGCCTTTATTAACACTTATCAAGAGGCTCACCACAAATAAATTAATGTAAGGAAGAAATAAAATAATAAATATATAAATTTACTGAGAAAAATTAAATTGGAATTAAAAAAGGAGTATAGAAAAATAAAAAGACAAAAAGAACAAAAATTAAAATCAAGAATATAAAAGCAAATTTAAACTGGGACAGTTATTTCATTTTTCATTTTTTTAATGATTTGAGTAACATTAGTACCACCAAGTTCAGCTTCAGGTTTGAGTATAAGACGGTGATAAAGTGAATGTTGTACTAGAGCAATAATATCATCAGGAATAACATAATCGCGTCCAAGGATTGCAGCACGAGCTTTAGCACCGTTCATTAATACTAGGGATGCGCGAGGTGATCCGCCAAGTAAGATTTGTGGGTCTTTTCTAGTTCTAATAGTAATATCTCTGATATACTTCATCAAATCGCGGTCGATGTAAATTTTTTTGACAGTTTCCTGCATAGCTACAATCTCTTCTTGGTTAGTCATAGCATGTAATTCTCTTCCTTGAGGTTTATCTTTAGTGATCATAATTTCGACTTCTTCTTTTTCTGTAGGATATCCAACAATAAGTTTGAATAAGAACCGATCTAATTGAGCTTCTGGAAGGGGATAAGTTCCTTCTTGTTCAACGGGATTTTCAGTAGCAATTACAATAAATGGTGGCGGTAATTTGTAAGTTTTATTTTCAATAGTAACTTGTTTTTCTTCCATACATTCTAATAAAGCAGCTTGAGTTTTAGGAGGTGCCCTATTGATTTCATCGGCAAGTACAATATTGGCAAAAATTGGTCCTTTCTTAAAGACGAATTCGTTAGTTTTTTGGTCGAGAATATTAGTCCCCGTAACATCTGCGGGAAGCATATCAGGGGTAAATTGAATTCGTTTAAAGGAACATCCTAAAACTTTAGCGAATGATTTAGCCATAAAAGTTTTGGCAACACCAGGTACACCTTCAAGAAGTATATGGCCATTACAGAGAAGTGCAATTAAGATATTCTGTAAGACTTCACCTTTACCAATAACTACTTTTCTAATTTCGGTTAAAATTTTTTGTGTTATTTCTTTAATTTGACTTACGTCCATTTCATTATTTTCCATTTTAAACCATCTTCTTAATTTATAATTGATCAGAAATCCATTTCATTTCAAGAAATTTGTTAAGGAAATCTTCTTCAGAGGAAACATTAATTTGTTTATTAGCAATTTTTTCTAATTCATCAAAATCTTTAATTAATCTTTTATCATCAAAATTCTCTTCCTCAAAATGGGAGTTAATTATAGCTTCAATCACATTATCAAGATCCCATGAGTTAAATTTTAATTTTTTGACAAGTGTCCTCTTCAACCGGTTATATAAAAGAATAGTAGCATCACGATAACGACCTAACCGTTTGTACCAATTCAATTTAGTAATATAAACAGACCCAATTTTTTCTTTTTTCTCAGCTTTATGTTTAATTTTCATTTCTTTTTTTAGTTCTTTTTTTTTCTTTTTTGCATAATTTGGAATAAATTTATTGATAATCTTATAAACAAGATAAATACCTACAGGGACAAGTGCCCAATAGAATTGAAAAAAGTTGACATTACCGAGAATGAAGCCGAAAAGAAAAGAAGGGTGAAGACCATTTTTCACTTGGTGGCTCTCATCAAAAAGAATAAGGTAGTTAGTATTTCCATGAGTGATGTCATTAATAATCTTCATAGCAAAAGCCCTATGACTATAACCAGAAGCATCTAAATGTTGATTAGTAAATAACTCTACATCACTAAAATAAATAATGTTAGAAGATTTATAAGCAAGAGAGTATGACCCTTTTTCTTCGGAATCAGGGTCAAATACGCCATTAAAATTTTTATCCACCCAAGTATCAGAGGGAGTAACTGCATTTAAATAAGCAGTCCCACCTCCGCCTAGCGAAGATTGAATACAAGAACCGCGATATATTCGAATTACACCAACGCTTGTAGATACATCAAAATTATATCCCGAAGATTCTTTATATAAATAACCATTTTCAAATTCAATAAAACTAAATCCACCACCACCAAAAATTGCTGCAAAAGGTTGGAATAAAGCAATTTCATTAGCTGTACCAAGGTCACATGCTATAAAAATACTCCCACCCTTTGTCAAAAAATCCAAAAGGGAAACTACTTCAAAAAGACCAATTAATTTCTTAGGACCTAAAATAATTAATAGAGTATTATTAATTGAATGATAATTAGAAATTCTTTGTAGTTCACTATATGAAGATAGCAAAGATTTAGTTTCATATCCTTGAGATTGGAGCATCGTTCTAAAATTAGAGCAACCTGTTCCATAAATATTAGTAGTAGAATATGGTTGAGCTAATACTTGATCCATTTGAATTAATGAGAAAAAAATAGGAGCAAAAAATATTCCAAAAATAATAAAAAGAATGACAATCTGACGATGTTCCTTACTAGCTGGAGATGGCGTTTTAGTGAGACCTTTATAAACAATGTAAACCCCTAGAAAAATAATTAATATTGCAATGAATGAATACCACATAGACCCATAAAATATAAATGCTGCAATAATTCCAGCGATAAAAATAATTAATCCAAGTATAACTAATGGTTTAGATGTTTCTTTTTTTTCTTTTTTAGTCTGCACTCCTTCATTATTTTTATTTGCTGGATAAAATATTTTTTTAGATGCAATTTTAGCTCGATTTTTAGATTGCGATTTCGACAACTTTACACCAAAATTCTTTTAAATATTAAACTAAAATTAAATAGTTTTTTTAATAATTGGAGAGACCAATGCATCAAATAACAATTTAGCCTCTTCAAATTTATTTTTATCAATATCATGATTACTGAAGCGAGCCTCTTCATAGAGTGAAGTAAAAGAATATACATTTTTTGGCGGTAATTTCATATTCTTTACTAATTCCATAGCAAATTCTCTAATAGATTGAGATGGTCTACGTTTTTTTCCTTTATATATATCAATAACATTTAGAAAAGAAATATACGCATAAATTATGGCTTCTTTATATCGGTCGCCATCGCATAAAGCCTTAAGATTATTTTTAATTTTGTTTGGGTCGATTTTTTCGATCCTTTTTTGTTTCTTTTTCTTTTCACGTTTTCTTACAGCCATTTTAACACCAAGATAACCGAGTATTATGCCCACAATAAGCGGGATTATTATCCAGAGAACCCATAACATTTGAAAAATGTTTGGGGCTTGAATTATTTGAATTGAGATTTGGTTGGATGCAAAACTACCAACATTGCTACTTAGATTAGCAATAATGGTAAAATTTCCTGTTTGAGGAAGATTGATGGTAAGTATAAAATTACCATTACTATCAGTAGTGACATAATGGTTATATATGTTATTGTGATTTGATGAATTCAAGATAGAAATTAATATTTTACGATTAAAGTATGGATGACCATTTTGTAAAACTTTGCCATAAATATTAAAGTTAAAGTTTTGATAAGCAGTCATTGGAGCATCGATGGTAAGGGTTGGAGAATTACCAATATAAATAGGCGTCGAAGAACTAGATGGTCTGATATAAGGGGCACCTTTAAATTCTACAATTAAATTATCGGATTTATTAGCAAAAGATGAATCAATTGGTAAAGATAAATTATAATCACCATAAACTGATAAAGTAATATTCTTAGATGAATTACTTTCAGGATAAATAATAATTTGTCCGGCTAAATCACTACCATTTTCATACATTAATTTTCCAGTAATATTTAGAGATTCTCCAGCAATAGGAGTTTGAAGGACATTAACTTTAGAAACTATACTTGATGCATTAAGTATGATATTAGATGTGATAGTCTTATTGTAATGTATCGTACTACTTACAGGAGTTGCATTTACAGTATAATTTGCTTCACTAATTTTATTAGAAGTAATAAATGTTGCTGAAAATGAGTTTGTACCATCAACCTCGACCATTACCTTTTGAGAATTTTTATCATAAACTTCTGAAGAATTGAACGTGATGTATAATTTTTGTCCAGCCATATTAGTCCCATAATAAATTTCGTTTAAAGTGCCTTGCACAGTAATGAAATCTTGGCCTCTAAGAGCTTCATTTGGTGTAACTGAATTAATAACAAGGTCACACAAATATCCGAATTCAGGATCATTACTAGCTGATGCATTAGTCATATATGTCGAGAAAACATTTCCAGCTGAATAATTTACAAAAATAATGGAACTTCCAGTTGGGTGAGATGAGGGGACTAGATAAGAAATATTGTAAAAACCACTCCCATTTGTGATATCACTCCCAAGAAATATAGTAGTCCCATTCGTAAAAGTTTCCCATGCATTAACAGTTTTTCCAGATAAAACAGTGTGGTTATCTAATACCAAGTTGCCATAAATATTTAAATTTTCACCAATTGGAATAAAACCACTTGGATATAAATTTCTTCCAATTGAATATTGAATTAAATTCTTTACTAATAAAGATTTAGCGACAACAGTTATTCCATATTCGGAGCTATTTGATCCACTGGATGGAATATTTATCAAAGTATTTTCAGCGTTCCATGTACCATTAAAATTTGCAAATATAGTATGATATCCTACTGGAACATCAATAGGAATTTGAATATTAGCACTAAAATTTCCATTTGCATCAGTAATTATAGGTTGGGTTTGGGTAATAATTTGGCCTGTGATATTATCAATTAGATTGATTTTTTGATTCGCAGTACTAGCAATCCCTAGTGGATCAATAAGATAACCTTTAATAAAAACAGAATCTACATTTCTTACAACAAAACTTCCAGTAGATGGAGGATAAAGATGAATTTGTGTGGAATCTTGACAATGAATTAGATAATTTTTAATTGAAGTTGTTTTATTCCCGTAAATTAATGTAGTATTTGCCCAGACATTTACAGGTGAAGTATAATATGATGAAATAAATAAAGTATGGCTATACCATCCAGTTGAATTAGTATAAAAGGTTCCGAAAATATATTCACCTGAAGAATTCTGCCAATGTATATCAACAGGGGCATTTGAAATTGCAGTACCGTTATCGAAAATGACCCTTCCACATAGAGTAAGATTATTGTTCCTGACAATTATGTTATTGGAGAATTCAGTATTTTTGTATAAAGAGATGTTGATATCTGCCTTAACAATTATGGTATGATTTGAACTAATACTGTAAGCTCCTAGGACAATGACATAATTGGGAGGTAAATTTGGAAAATCATTTTCTATTGTGAATATCCCATTAAATAAGACAGTCATATTATGGATACCAGTAGAAATTGTAGAAGGTACTGATAAATTCATAATAGCTAGACCAGTTTGGTCTGTTTTGCAAGGAGTATTATTAATCAATTGTTGAGAGCTAATATTAGCAGATAATATTTCAGAAGAAATTGGTCTGTGACTGACAGGGTCGGATAAATTGGCATAAAATAGAAATGAATTTTCTATACCGCGTTTTATATAAATTGGACTGGGATTACTAAACGAATCTTTATCGATAAAAGTAGTACCATTAAGAATGAATATTGACCTATTATCTAATGCATAAAAGAATGTATGTATTTTATGTGATCCTACGATTGAATCATTATCAAATGTCCCAGTCCAAGTAGCGTGGATTGACCAATTATAGCCTAAAATTTTGTCATCAGTTTCATCATAAAAGGTAAAATTAACAAGTTCACCAAGTAATGTTTGAGATATTGGGGTACCATCTCTGTATAAGGTTGCATTTAAACTGAAGGAGTCAATATAACGATTTAGATGATTTAATGGGTTATGATAATCAGAAGGATTAGATAATACTAATAAGTCATAATGATGAGACACTATTCGATCATCTAATATACGTGGATAAATTAAACTGTAAGAACCAGGGCCAGTCATCCCGTAAGTACGATTTGGGAAGGGTGTGGGGTCCATTTGAAGCCAATGTCCACCAGTATTTGTGCTGTTAGGTATCCAAACTTCAGTATAAAAAATAGGAGATAAACTATACATGTCATTAGAAGTTGGAGATTGAGTATCTTTAAAATACCCTATACCGCCCCAGACAAGCCTTGTAGAAATATTTAGGTATCTTAAATACAACGCAAAATTTGATGCAAAATCAGAATTCGTCCCATTTCCATTTCGGACTAATCTTGAGGCATTAAATTGAGACCCACTATCATCAGAAGCTATCCAAGAATAATGAGTTTTGAAATATTCCAGAACTGCAAGAGACGCGTTATAAACATTAAGGCTTTTAGAAAAGACCATATTCTTAACTTTTTCCATATCAGCTACGACATCGGGTGGTAAATTTGGTAATTGACGATATTTTATATTACCAGGAGGATCGAAAGGTGTACCATCGACAATTTGAGATGTCATATGAGAATAGATAGATGCTGGAGATACAGAATCATCGTAAGTAACATTATAAACCAAACTAACAATGAATTCGCTTGACGATGCATTAGAAATAGATGCATTCCATATTACTGCTCCGCTTGGGTCTTTTAATAAATTCCATTTTACATCTGCAGGAGAATAAACAGTTAAATTGGAAATAACTTCACCCGAAGGCCATAAATGGGGGATTGGAAGAGAGCCAGATCCATTTTTTTGGTATGTAATATTCATCCAAACAAGATATTTCTGACTGCTTGGGATCGGACTTTTTGTGGTATAATCATAAGGGGATGTAGTTTTATTACTCTGAACCCAATTAGTTGAATTAAAAGTATCATATGTCCTTAATCTCCAATATCTATTTGGAAGTGAAGAATTAACCCAAACTTTAATATAAGGTGTACCAAATGGGCTTAGCCCTAGACCCATTAGACCAGGATAATCGCCAGGGTCTACTCCATCAGGGAGCCAGCCATCAGGGATTTGGTATCCGTCAGGGAGGTCTTCAGGTAAATCTTCAGGTAGTTCTCCTTGCCAGCCCTCTGGCAGCTCGCCCCAATCAAAATCAGGAATATCCCATCCAGGAGGAATATTGTAATTTCCAGGATTAATGGGAGAATCAGTAGGAAAATCAAAATTATTTAAAAAATCTGATAGATTTCCATTAAAATTAAAAAAAGGAAGTCTATCTAAATATTCCATAAATTGCTCTAACATATCACTATTAATTAAATTTTGTGCAGTATCACCTAAATTTAGATAAAAAGTGGCTGGCATTGCAGCCATTATAGAAAAAGATGTTAATAATAAAATTAATATTATGGTACCTTTACCTATATGAATTCCGGAATTAGATTCTGCCATATTTAATACCTTTGTAGTCATAATGAAGGAGAATAATGAATATTATAAGGATTATAAATAAATCTAATCTAGTTTATCAGTTTTTTAATATTAATACTTTATAGATTATTTAAATTCAATTATAATTTTTTGATTAAAATAGTGAAATATATGTCAGGTATTTTTATAGTAATTGGTGGAATAGACGGGTGCGGAAGTACTACACATTGTAAATTAATATATGATTGGATAAAGGAAAATTATAGATATGGTGTAGTATTAACAAAAGAACCAAGCGAAGGAAAAATTGGGAAATTATTAAGAGAATATTTAAAAGATGATAGTTCAGATATTAAAACAGATGCATTATTGTTTGCTGCTGATAGGGCTGAACATGTTGAAAAAACTATATTACCAGCTTTAAATAAAGGAATGGTCGTTATATCAGACAGATATATCGAATCATCTATTGCATATCAAGTATCTCAAGGATTAAAATTAAAATGGATTTTAAAATTAAATCAATACTTCATTCAACCAAATCTTACAATTATACTTGATCTGCCAGCTGAAGATGCTTTAAAAAGAAAACAAAATAAAGAAGACAAATTTGAAAATTTAGTGTTTTTAAAGAAAGTCAGAAAAATATATTTGAAATATGCTCGAAAATTTAATTATAAAATTATAAATTCAGATAGAAACATTGAAACCGTTCAAGATAAAATAAGAGAAATAATAAAAGAAATATTGTAATAATTAATATAACCTATTGTAAATCTTTAATCGCTTTTGAGACCTTATTCATTACTAAAAAAATCATACCAAGATTTGCAGATTTGTCTGCTAAAACTGTCAAAACAAAATTTCCTGCTCCTTTTAGGATGATATACCCATTCTCACCTTCAATAGAAACTTGTTTTAAGCTCCCCCTTTTCAATTCACGAACAGATCGGGCTGATACATTATGAATTGCAGCAGCCATCGCAGCAATAATTTCTTCATCAGCATCGAAAGGTAAAGCCGATACGATAGGTAGTCCCAAATCAGATACTAAAGATGTTGCTTGGATTCCAGGAGTATTAGAACCCAAATCCCTTAACATTTCTTCAATTTTTTTAAAATCAAATGGCAATTCTCTCAACTCAGATATAATACCAATTAATTAATTTTTGAAATAATTTATAAATTTATATAAAATTTGGGAGTTTTACCAAATTTGAATTTTTTTTCGACTTAATTTTTAATCATTACTTTATAAATCTACCTCTAATTCTTTTAATGTGAATGCTAAACTTGGCTTCAATATACCTGTATCTCCTTGTACCATCAAATATCTATAAAATGCATTTATCTGCATTGCTATCACTAAAAGTGCTACATGTTTTTTTATATTTTCAGTACCAATTACCGGCAAAGACTGGCTTTGAGTCCTCTTTAATAAATA
>Ga0164318_10000985_pt1 | contig 24126 bp, 20 predicted proteins | sample GuaBasSedimGuay9_FD_113734 | JGI IMG/M metagenome (GOLD analysis project Ga0164318, IMG submission 113734) | Subseafloor sediment microbial communities from Guaymas Basin, Gulf of California, Mexico - Guay9, Core 4571-4, 0-3 cm | ecosystem: Environmental > Aquatic > Marine > Hydrothermal vents...
TATACAGAAGATACGATAGTTACATATACCATCACTGTAACCAATGAAAGCTTATTGACAGATGTAGAAACTGATATAAAAATAGTAGCAAATGTTCCAGCGAATCCAGTCATAAATAGTCTCGTTTGGAATGATGAGAATCATGAAGAGAATGAAACTTATGATCTTACGGTAAATGCTACAGATCCAAATAGTGAAGATCTCACATATGAAGTAGAATGTGATGATGTAAATGTAACCATCGTTCAGGATGGAACAGATGAAACGTTATTCCATGTTACATATCCTGAATATACAGAAGATACGATAGTTACATATACCATCACTGTAACCAATGAAAGCTTATTGACAGATGTAGAAACTGATATAAAAATAGTAGCAAATGTTCCAGTAAGTGGAGATAGAGGAATATTTGGTGGTGGATCTGATATAATAGATTATATTACTATTTCTACTCCTGGAAATGCATTAGATTTTGGAGATTTAACAGTTAGTAGATATAGATTAGCTTCATGTTCTAACAGTACTAATGAACGAGGAGTATTTGCTGGTGGAACTACTAATTTAAATGTAATAGATTATATTACTATCTCTACTCCTGGAAATGCGTATGATTTTGGAGACTTAACGGTTGGTAGAGATAGAGTATCTGGAACTTCCAATGGTACTAATGATAGAGGGATATTTGCTGGTGGATATTCGCCTAATAGAAATACGATAGATTATATCACCATTTCTAATATTGGAAATGCAGTAGATTTTGGAGACTTAACAATTGCTAGACGACAACCAGGTGTATGCTCTAATTATACTAATGAAAGAGGAATAATTGGCGGTGGATATGGATCTAGTTATTTAAATGTAATAGATTATGTCACCATTTCTACTCCTGGGAATGCAATAGACTTTGGAGATTTAATACATGGGAAAAATTGTTTAGCTGCATGTTCTAATGGTACCAATGATAGAGGAGTATTTGGTGGTGGAACCCAATATAATAATGAAATAACTTATATCACTATTTCTACTCCTGGAAATGCATTAGATTTTGGAGATTTAACAGTTGGTAGACAATGCTTAGCTGCATGTTCTAATGCTAATGGAGATAGAGGAGTATTTGGTGGTGGGAATAATGTAATAGATTATATCACTATTTCTACTCCTGGAAATGCAACAGACTTTGGAGATTTAGCAATTGGTAGACAACATTTAGCTGCATGTTCTAATGCATAAAGAAGATATATTGTTAATAAGGAGTTAAATGAATGAAAATCCTGTATGAAAATACGAGTTATGAAATTGAGTTAAGTATAGTGAATGAAGATATAAATTCTACGTATATAGTTTCTTCTTCAAGATCTGATCTCGTTACCATTACTCAAAATCAAAATAATAATAAAAGATTTACTTTAGAAATTGGAGATATAAATAGAGAAGATGTATTAATAGAATTAACATATATCGTAATAGATAGTTTAGGTCATTCTAATACATCTAAGGAATATGGAGTTTTAAAAAGTAACGTTGATGATGATGTTCGGTATTATAATAAAATAATTGCTGATTCAAATTTCGTTAACGTAGATGATTATGAAGATGAAGATATATTAGCAAAAATCCTTAATACAGATACAATAGGAAGTAATTTAAATGCTAATTATTTGGATTCCTATGAACCATCTCCTACAGCTATTGAAAATGGAATTCCAATTATAGATAGTGAAAATAAAATCCCAGCTGAATGGACGACTTATCCACCATCGATACTTTCATTCTCTTGGGATGATCCAATTCATCATGTTAATATGTCATATACATTAACTATAGATGCTCAGGAATATAATAATCAAAATCTTACATATTTACTTACAGTATCTAATTCAAATCCTAATTTCGAAGTAACGATAATACAAGATGAAACTCCAAATATATTCCATATTAGTTATGGAAATTATAATTATACACCATATATCGAATTTAATTTAAGTATCATTAATGAAAATGGATTAGTATCAAAGATGATAGAACCTAAATTACTTAAATTAAATGAGGAATCTCCAATTATAAATGATATTACATGGGATATCAATGACCATACAGATAATAATAGTTACACGATGACAATAGATGCTGCGGATCCTAATAATCAAAATCTTACATATCAAGTAGAATGTAATGATGTAGAAATCATCATAAATCAACACCAAAATTACAGTCATGTATTTCAAATTACATATCCAGATTATCATGAGAACAAAACAATCATTTATATCATTACAGTAATGAATGAAGATAATCGTATCGTTCAAAGGATACATTCGAAATTAGTAATTAATGTTATTAAAGTTGGAGATACTGGGATATTTGGTGGTGGATATGATGATGTTTTACCACTTAATGTAATAAATTATATCGTCATTTCGCATCTTGGAAATGTAAGAGATTTTGGAGATTTAACGGTTGCTAGACATAGTTTAGGTGCATGTTCTAATGGTGCTTTAGATAGAGGAGTATTTGGTGGTGGGACTGATGGATCTAAATTAAATATATTAGATTATATTACTATCTCTAGTCCTGGAAATGCGATAGACTTTGGAGATTTAATAACTCGTAGATATAGAATATCTGCAACTTCTAATGGTATCCATGATAGGGGAGTATTTGATGGTGGTGATACGAATAGAATAGATTATATCACCATTTCTATTGCTGGAAATGCATTAGATTTTGGAGATTTGACAAATATTAAAAATAGAGCATCTGCAACCTCTAATGGTATTAATGAAAGAGGAATATTCGGTGGTGGAGTTAATGGATCTAATTATTTGAATAAAATAGATTATATCACCATTTCTACTACTGGAAATGCAGCAGACTTTGGAGATTTAACAGTTAGTAGACATAGATTAGCTGCATGTTCAAATGGTATAAATGAAAGAGGAATATTTGCCGGTGGAAAAAATAATAGTAATGATAAAGATACAATAGATTATATCACCATCTCCACATTAGGGAATGCGATAGACTTTGGAGATTTATCGATTGCTAAAAGTAGGTTATCTGCAACTTCTAATGGTACTGATGAAAGAGGAATATTTGCTGGTGGGTATGATGGAAGTAGTTATATAAATACGATAGAATATATCACTATTTCTACCCTTGGGAATGCAGATAATTTTGGAAATTTACCAATTGATAAAGGTTTTATGGCTGCGTGTTCTGATGCATAAAAAAGACATATGGAAAATGAGGAGTCAGATGAATGAAAATCTTATATGAAAATACAAATTACGACATTGAACTTAATGTAATAGATAATGATCTTACAGATGCTGTATATTCAGTTACATGCTCAAGACCTGATCTTATTACCATTACACAAGATCCAATTGAAAAAATTAAATTTACTTTAGAAGTTGGAGAGCTTGATGATACTCGTGTCATGGTTAAAATGAATTATATAGTAATTGATAATAGTAATAATTCAAATATTACACATGAATATATAACTTTATCTAAAGGTATGGTCAATGATAATCGGTATTATACTAAAATAGAATTTGATAATCTATTTGTAAAAACTGTAGATTATGAAGATGAAGATGTATTAAATAAATTGTTAAATGTAACTGTAGTTGGAGTTAATAGTGGATTAGATGCTGATATGGTTCAAAATATTCATGCTTCACAAGTTAGTATTTCACAAGGAATTCCAGCTTCAAATGAAACTAAACAAATTGATCAATCATGGATGTATTATAAACCATACATAATTTCTGTTAGAACCAATTTAGATTTACATTCTAAAAATAATTCATTTATTTTTACTATAGATGCATATGATCCAAAAGAGCAAGATCTTGTATATGAATTAATTTGTGATGATCCTGCTGTAATTATAACTCAAGAAGCTCAAATAAATTCTTTTAAAGTTACATATCCAGATTATGGAAGTGATACAGTCGTTACATATACAATGACAGTAACTAATACAGATAATCTATTTTCTAGTATGGAATTTGAAAAAAAGATATTAGTAGATTTGACATCATTTGATCCTGTTATAATAGATGTTTTATGGAATGATGAAAATCATACCGATAATAATGTATATTTTATGTTAATTTCAGCATCAGATCCTAGAGATCAAAATCTTACATATGAAGTGGAGTGTGATGATGTAAATGTAGGTATCGTTCAGGATGAAATGGATGAAACTATCTTTCATGTCACATATCCAAATTATACAGATGATACAACCGTAACATATACCATCACCGTGACCAATGAAGATTTATTAACAGATACATGGACAGAAGTAAAGATTGTAGAAGATGTATTAACTGGAAATAGAGGAGTATTTAGTGGCGGGATTAATGGTGGTTATTCAAATATGATAGATTATGTTACTATATCTACTCCTGGGAATGCAATAGACTTTGGAGATTTATCAGTTATTAGATATAAATTAGCCGCATGTTCCAATGGTGTTAGTAATAGAGGAGTATTTGGTGGTGGAGCTAATACCATCAATGCTTTAGATATAATAGATTATATTACCATTGCTATTCTTGGAAATGCAACTAGCTTTGGGGATTTGACAACTAGTAGACGTGGTTTATCTGCAACCTCAAATGGTACCAACGATAGAGGAATATTTGGTGGTGGAAATGCTGGAGGTAAATCTAATGTAATAGATTATATTACTATTTCCAGTATTGGAAATGCAGCAGACTTTGGAGATTTATTAGATAATAAAGATGAATTAACTGCAACTTCCAATGGTACTAATGATAGAGGAATATTTGGTGGTGGTAATAATTCAAATGAAATAGAATATATTACCATCTCTAGTCCTGGAAATGCGATAGACTTTGAGGACTTGACAATTGCAAGAGAAATTTTAGCTGCAACCTCTAATGGTACCAATGACAGAGGAGTATTCGGTGGTGGGACTAATGGAAACGATTTAAATACGATAGATTATATTACTATTTCTAGTATTGGAAATGCGGTAGACTTTGGAGATTTGTCAGTTGCCAGAAAAGCTTTAGCTGCAACTTCTAATGGTATTAATGATAAAGGAGTATTCGGTGGTGGGGATATTTCGAATGTAAATTCGAATATAATAGATCATATTACTATTTCTACTCCTGGAAATGCAGCGAATTTTGGAAATTTATCGAATTCTAGACATAGTTTAGCTGCATGCTCTAATGGATAAAAGATATGATTCATAATGAGGAGTCAAATGAATGAAAACCTTATATGACAAAAATACATATACAGTTATATTAAATACTATAGATGAAGATCCATCTACTTGTACATACGAAGTTACATGTGATTTAAATTTCATTACGATTACACAAGATCCTACAGAACTTAATAAATTTACAATATTCGTTGGTGAATTACCAGATGATAATAACGCATTTACCATATTTGAATTTAAAGTAACAGATGAAAATAATAATGAGAATATAACTAAACAATATGTAGTAATAGAACGGAGTATTAAAAATGATACTCGATATTATAATAAAGTATTAGCAAATACATTATTTGTTGAATTAACAGATTATGAAGATGAAAATATATTAGAAAAAATAAAGAATGTAGATGGTTCAACTAGTGGATTAAATGTTAAAACTATAAAAGGACATCAACCTTCTCAAAACAATTTGGATGTAGATTTTCTTCCAGTATCAGATCTAATGGGAAAGTTTTCGATTCAATGGTTTTATTATCTGCCAATTATAGATAAAATAGCTTGGGATAATGAATTTCATGAACCTGATTCTTCTTATGTATTAACAATAACTGCATCAGATCCACAAAGTCAAGTTATCTTTTATGAATTAACTTGTAATAATCCTACTGTAATTATAACTCCAGATGCTCAAGCGAATAAATTTAATATTACATATCCAGATTATGATGATAATGTAAATGTTATATTCTTTTTAAAGATATTTAATGAAACTGGATTAATGAATACATTCATGATTAGAAAAAGTATATATAAATATCCAGGTGTATTTATTCCAATCATTAGTGATATTACATGGGATAATTATAACCATATTGATAATAATACATACACGATGAATATTAATGCTTCAGATCCTCAAGGTCAAATTCTTACATATGAAGTAACATGTGATGAATTAAGTGTGAGTATTGTTCAAGATGGATTTAATGATAATATCTTTTATGTCACATATCCAGATTATACTGAAGATAAAATAGTAAAATATACCATTAAAGTAACTAATGTTTCTTCTTCATCTGCTTTAAAAACAGATATTAGAGCTGTATTAGATGTTCCTATATCTGGAAATAGAGGAATAATATTTGGAGGAAAAGTTCCAAATATTTATATAACTGGAATAGATTATATCACCATCTCTACACCAGGAAATGCAATGAATTTTGGAAATTTATCTGCTACAACTTGGTTAGCCGCTGCAACTTCTAATGGTATCCATGATAGAGGAATAAATGCTGGTGGTGAATATAAATACGAAAGTAATCCAACTATACGTTATGATACAATAGAATATATCACCATTTCTACACCAGGAAATACGACAGACTTTGGAGATTTAAGTGATACAAGATGCAGTTTAGCTGCGTGTTCCAATGGTGTAAATGAAAGAGGAGTATTTGGTGGTGGAAATAAAGGATTTGAATTAGATATAATAGAATATATTACTATTCCTAATACTGGAAATACAACGAACTTTGGAGATTTATCACGTAAAAGAGAAGATTTAACTTCATGTTCAAATGCTACTAATGAAAGAGGAATATTTGGTGGTGGATACGATTTTCTAAATTTAGATATAATAGATTATATCACCATTTCTACTACTGGAAATGCAGCAAATTTTGGAGATTTAACGAATAGTAAAGGAAAATTAGCTGCATGTTCTAATGGTATTTATGATAGAGGATTATTTGGTGGTGGAATTCGATCTAATAGTCGAACAGATGCAATAGATTATATTACTATTTCTACTCTTGGAAATGCATATGATTTTGGAGATTTAACATCTGCTAAATATGATTTATCTGCAACTTCTAATGGTACTAACGATAGAGGAGTATTTGCAGGTGGATATAGTAATGGATATTTAAATATAATAGATTATGTCACCATTTCTAATGTTGGAAATGCGGCAGATTTTGGATTAACGAATTATTCAAGAACTTCTTCTTCCGCATGTTCGGATGGATAAATCAAACTAAATTAAAAAGGAGAAAAAATAAATCATGCCATATTTTATATACAAACCACAAAATATCGCTAACATTGGAGGAGTTTTTCCAAAGACAAATGATGATGAATTTTCATTAGGTCTAGGTGTATACAAATATTATTATCTAGGAAGTGTCGTATCGACAAATCTAATACATAAAATAAAAGATTATTTTATATCCTTTCTTACAGATGATGAAGCTGAAGGATTTAAACTATTATCTGTAAATGATATACCTATTGATCCTTCTGATATAGATTCGGAAAGAAGACCTCTAAATGAGACTGAATTAGCAAATAAAGCTTTAGCTAATAAGATCATGTTAAAGTTAGAATTAAGAGAAAAGATATATAAAGATGTTGGTGATATAGATGATTTAATTGCAGATATGAGCAAAAGGATAGATTTAATAGAAAGATTGGTAATGAGAATTTTTTATTTTATCTTAAACAAGCAGGATGTTCCACAAGAATTATTAGATGCTTATTTACCAATGATTGCGAATTATATAACTGCGGTAGATTCAGGACAGGTTAAGATGAGAGCAGATCTTGAAGATCCACAAGAGGTATTTAATTCATTAGCTGTTAGATATACAACAATTACCAATTTAGTTAAAACTGAATATTTTGATAAGATATAAAAATATATAAATAAGATATAGGAGATACGAAGCTAATGAAAGCTTCGTATCTCCTATATCTTTATTTCTTTTTTAAAATAGTTTCTATTTGATCTGTATAATTATATATGTATCATAGATATGATCATTTTAAAGATTTTTTATCCATGATTGATAAGGGGTTATAAAAGTCTTTTAGATAAATTAGATATGATCTTTTATAGAAGATACGAAGCTAATAAAAGCTTTATATCTCCTTATATCTTATTTTTTTATTTTTTTTCTTATCTTTAAAGATTTATAGATATATATTATTAATTAGATATATATTAATCTAATATGAACAATTTAACTAAAAAGGAGAGTAGAAAAATGACAATTGATGATTTTGATAATAAAGAAAATACAAAAAATTTAACTCGATTAGAAAAAGGATTTATAGAAAAAACAGAAATTGATAGTATAATGGAAAATATTCCAATGATATTTTCCAGGGTAGAAACAGTAATTAATAAGCCTTTTAAAGTCATTGATGATAAGAAGTTAGCAAAAATACAAGGAAGATTAAAAGAGTTAAATGAAAAAATGTATATATTTGGCAAGCGTGATTCACATTCTACTAGGAAGTTAATGACATTACAGATGTTAACTTCTGCTGATTCTACATATAGAATATTAAAACAGATTCTTGCTCAAATAGAAAAGAAACAAACAGCGATTTCTGAATCATATTTAAAGTTAAAAAAAGATTATATCAGATTAAATGAAATAAAACTTGATTTAAATAATATTCCTGATAACGAAACTATAGAAGATATATCTATAAAAGAAAGAAATGATATTAAAAAAGAAAAACTTTTAAATATGAGAAATAAGAAGCAAATAAATATTTCAAATTCTTTCATATATCTTGAAGGAGCTTTAAAAGAAATTGGATTATTAGAAGATGCGTATGAGCAAATTAAAAAGAATAAAAATATTCCAGATGATTGGGATGAATTAGATTTTGAAAGAGAAGAAATTGTTTCTAATATAAGAAGTGCATTTAGAAATTGTATACGTGATTTTTTATGTTCAGGTAGAATAGGTATGGGGACTGCTGAATATTTTGAACAATTTGGAATTTCTCCAATTGAAGCTACATTCCATGTGAGAAACTATATAGAAGATTGTAATGACAAAATGCGTAAAGTCAATTCTGAAAAAGATTACCATAGATTACCAGATTATGATAATCTCCATGATTTCTTAAATGAAATGGCAACTTTATATAAAAATCATTATAAGAAAGCTTGTAAAAGGATTGGACTTGATGATGTAATAAGTGAAGATTTTTTAGTTATGTCACTAAAGAATCAAGAATCTTTATTAAAATTAAAAGAGGAAAATAATGAAAACAATGAAGACGATTAATCTTTTAATAGGAATTATAACTACCGATTCACATGTATGTGTTTCTATTTTACATTCGATTATTTCTTATTTTAGTATCAAAAATCTAAATTCAGTAATCATGACTTTAAATAACGATATTGATAATGGTATTTTGATGAATGATTTTAATAATCTATTTTCTATATTTCTTATTAAAGATTTTGATTATTTATTATGCTTAAGATCACAAGCTTATTTAAATGCCCATGCGTTATATAGCATGATAGATTCACAAAAAGATTTAATTCAAAATGTAATCATACAAAACCCAAAAGTATTTAAATTAGGTAAAGAAGCTTCTATAAATAAAACAGATTATATAAATTTCAATAATACTTTAATGTCAAAAAAATTAGCTATAGATGTAGGAAATTTTGCTGATGATCGAAAGATGTATTATTCATCAAATGTTAATTCAAGTAAGATATTTGAAAAAGAAAAAATATATGACGTATTTTCATCATATCAATCTAATAACCAATATATTTCTGGTTTTCATAATTTCTGTAATATAACTAAAGAACTTGGATATGATATATATCAACGAATAGAGATAATAAAATAAATTTAAAGATATCATATAGAATGTTTCATATATAAAATATAAAGAGGATATTTAATTATGTCAGAACCTATGATACCAACATTACATCTAAATACAAACACGTTATTCAATAAATCAGATATATTAACTTATTTACTTAGACATTATTTATTTGTTCCAAGTGGTATATATGAAAATTATATACATGAAGAAATATCTTTTGCAAAGACATTTGCTGAATATTCTAAATCTATCGAACTTCTCAAAGAGCATATTTCAATAGATTTAATTGATGTATTACAAAGATATTTTGGAGATCTTCCATTAATGATAGATGTAACAGATTTCTCAGATACTGAAAAAGCTACAACCTTAACGATAGATATTCAGATATCTGATAATAAAAATACATATTCAGTATCTCCAAATATAGAGATAGATAATCAAACAAATAAATTTAAAATTAATTTTTCAGATGTATAATCTTATATTTTACATAAGATTACTTAAGATATATATTGGTTTAAAGAAATTATTTAAAATTATTTATTTTAAATAGACTATATCACTATTTCTACTTTTGGATGAGATATAAGAAGATACGAAGCTTTTATTAGCTTTGTATCTTCTTATCTTTATTTTTATTTTAGCAAATAATAAAATAAGTAAATATACATATAAGAAAAACATTGAAAAAATATGAATCATGAAACTTACTCAAAATAGATTAAAAGAACTGGAATCTTTATATGGAAATTCGCATGTAGCAATATGAAAGCTGGATCTAAAGTTGGATATAAAAAAAAAAGATGGATATATATTTATAGGAATTGATAATAAACAATATTTTGCTCATAGATTAGTATGGCTTTTTGTTTATAGATATTGAAAGCTAAATTTATTGCTGAGCAAGAAAATAGACATCAAGATATTTCATCGGAATTATCTGATGTATATTATCATATTTCGAAACATGATCCATCTTATATTTTGAAATATAAACCAAATGACGAATAAATTAAATGATGCTTAAAAGCTATTAGTGATATAGCAAGCTTTTAATAGATATTAATCTTATTAGATAAAAGGAGAAATAAAGATGAAAAATATTAAAAAGGATTTCGAAGCTTTTCATGATTTTTTAGAAAAGGATTCTGAAAGAAGACAAACTATGTCAATTGAAGAATTTACAAAATATGAAAATTTATTTAGACACAATAAAAAATCGGAAGATTTAAAAGACCTATCTGAAAAATTCTTTTTAAGAATAGATCCATATCTTCCAGTTAAAATAATGGATGGAGATGAGATATTATTTACACTTCCTCCAATCTTTTTTCCACTTAAAACATTGTCTAGTAAAAATAAAGATTCAATGCAGAAATTTTATAATTTAATCAATTCAGATTTACCCAGGATACGATCAGAAGGAGTTCAGGAATATTTAAAGACCTTAGCAAAAAATCAACTTACTAAAGATAATAAAGATATAATTTCTCAATATAAAAAAATATATCTAGAAGGAATTAATAGTATAAAGAAATTATATAAAAATAAGAATAAAGATAATGATAATAATCTAACAAAAACTTTCATTAAAGATATTGAAAATATAGATGGAATCGGATGGGATTAAATAAAATATTTCTAACTGGATTAAAATCAGATATTTCTTTGGATGAAGATATATCAAATTTAATCTTTACATATATCAAAAAAAATAATCTTTTTATCATAGATAATTATTGTAAGATAGAGAATTTAATGAAACATGATAATATCTTTAGATGTGTTTATCGCACTAGGAAAATAAATACATCTGATAATTATATATTCATTACAGCTCTTACTCATGAGGAATTAGTTAGAAAGATATTAAAGATGTCTTCTTTAGTATTTATCGTATATAAACATACCGATGAAAATTGGCAAGAATTAATAAGATTAATTACATATAAAAAGAGAATTTTAATTTATCTAACAAATAGAAAAAAATCTTATTATATAAAAGATACATTTGATCTTGTTAGAATTTTCAATAAACCACATTAAGAAAGGATAATTAATGAGAATTATTCATATTGGAGATTTTCACTTTGGAAATACAAGTTTTTCATCCAAGCTCATATTAAATAATTTATATAAATATTTTTTTCCAATCTTAAAAGAAGACGATCTTATATTTATACCTGGAGATATCTTCGATGCGAATATTTCTTTAAATAATATAGATAGTCATTATTGTTTAGAATTCTTTTTAAGATTATTTGATATTGCAGAAAAAAAGAATATTTGTATTAGAATTATAAGAGGAACTTTCTCACATGATAGAAATCAAATAGCTTCTTTACGTTCTTTATATAAAGGATATACTTTTAATTTTGATTATTTTACAAATCTTTCTTTTGAATATATAAAGAAATATAATTTAAGGATAGGATATCTTCCAGATGATATGTCATTTAATTCTTCTGAAGAAATCATCTTTACGATTAAAAAAAGATTATCTGCTTTAGCTTGGAATAAGGTAGATTATATTGTTGGACATGGAAATTTCAAACATGCATTTCCATTTAAATTAAAAAAATATCCAAAATTAACATATGAAATTAGTCAATTTAAAGATATTGTAAGATATTATTTATTATTTGGACATGTTCATGTTCCTTCTGTTACAAAGAATATGATATATTGTGGAAGTTTTGAAAGATTTAAGCATGGAGAAAAAGGTAAGAAAGGATTTTTTATCATAGAAGATCATAATAAGATTACTTTTATAGAAAATAAATCTTCTATGATATATAAAGATTTTATCTTTAAAAAGAAAGACAAAGATTATATAAAATCTTTAGAAGATTTTATAAAGACAAACTTTAAATCTAATATTGGATTTATTCGATTTTTTAATAGTAAAATAGATATAAAACAAAGTGTTATATCTTTTTTAAATTCCAAATATCCAAATATTAGATATTCGTTTTTTAAAACTAAGATAAAATTTATTGATATGAAAAAAGATATCTTTAAAGTGAATAGTAATTTGATATCTCCAAATAAAGAAAATATATCTAATATATTGAATACATTCATAAAGACCAAATATAACAAGACATTAGAAACGAAAACTATACAAAATTATTTTGATTTTATTCAATAATAAGAAAAGGAGGTATTAAGGAACATGATTAAACCAGACTATTCATATGGAACATCTGGGATAATAAATGGTTTATTATTATCTGAGAATAAAAGATATTCATGGAATACATTTTTTATTAATATAATAACAATAATAAGAAATTGTTATACAAAGAATGTGTCCTTAAATGCTCTTTTGGATAAAATGATTATTGATATAGAAAGTATTAATTTCTATGTTAATATATATACAGACAATAAATATAAAGTTAATATCATCTATTATTGGCCAACATATGACAGATGTTTAGATAGGAAAATAATAAGAAAAAAAAGCACTATGAATAAAAATATCTTTATTTTATATGAGAAAATATATAATGAATTCTATAAATTTTATATAGGAAATAAAGCTAATCATCATCCACTATTTGATATGTTAAGTTTAAAATCTCAAACTAAAGATATAAGTACCGTAATTACTACTCCTAATAAAATCCCACCAATTTATTTGTTTAATAAATTCAAATTTATTTGGAAAATTAAACCTGTTTTAATCTCTCATATCGGAATAGATTATCATTTGAAGAATTTCTTTAATAATCTCATTATCTTATTATCATTTTCTGGAAGATTATTAATAACAAATACAGATATAGCTAGTAAAATGTTTAACATAGAAACTATTAGATTTAATAAATATTCTCATTTCTTATTTGGAGATAATATTTTAATAGCATCAAATATATCAAGATCTAAGAAAAAAGAATTAAAAGAAATATCTAAAAAAGAAAATTGGATTTCATTAACTAATATAGCTTTATTCAAGAAATTAGTTAATGGTGGTTTTTTAGATAAGAAATCATTTAAATTAAATATATATTGATAATATTTTATATATGAGCAAAATACGATAGAGTAAGAAATAATAAACCTAATTGATAAATAGCTTTATTATGAAGATTTTGCTTTATCAAATTTATCTAAAATTTAAACTAATATAAATCAAATGAATGAGGAGGTATTAAAAAAATGTCAGATTTTAATTTGAGAGGTTTAATTTCTTTAAATAACTTTGAAGATAATGTTAGATTATCTGCAAATTGCTGGGTAGGAAAAGTATTCTTTGGAATATTCATTGGGGATAATACAAAACCATATACTCTCACAATCAATGATCATTCCTTAAACATGATTCATAATTTTTTAAAGAAAACTTTACTTGAGAACACTCCATCGAAAAAAAGATCTATCCTAATATCTGAATATGATCCAATAGGACGTTCATTTAATCATACTTCAACTATTACGATAGGAAGAGATGATAAAGGTATAATCTTTATGGAGATATCAAATAATAATTTCCCTGAAGAGACCAAAACTGTTAAATTTAATTTCACTACTCCAAAAACCGTATCTATCGATGATCCGGAGATATCTGATTTTAATGATATGGAAAGAAACAAATTTGGAGCAAAGGTATTTTTAAGATTACTTAATGATTTAAGTATCGCAAAGATTATATCTAGAGATAAGGTAGAAATGCAAGTATCTTTAGATAAGTTTAAACAACAGCGTATTGAGCAAATTCAATCGCCTAATGGAAAAAATATTAAAGAAGATGATATCCCTTTCTAATAAACATATTCATGGAATATTAGGAGATCGTGATATAAAAGAATGTATTAAAATATATCCTTTTAATGATGATAATATAAATCCAGCTTCTTATGATTGTACTTTAAGTAATCATTTTCTTAAATTAAAAGATGATATAAAAACAATAGATCCTTTTAATAAAGATTCGTATGGATATCGTAAGATTACATTAAATAAGTATGTAATGAGTCCAAATGAATTCTTATTAGGAGTTACTAATGAGATTATTGATTTAAAGAATATAAGATTAAAGAATGCAAATGGAAATAATATATTTGTTGTAGGAGAAGTATCTGGTAAAAGTTCATTAGGAAGATTAGGATTAGAAATCCATATGACAGCTGGATTTATCGATCCTGGATTTGTAGGATCTATTACATTAGAAATAAAAAATAATTCTAATCATGAATTCTTGCTAACGAAAGGTATGAAAATTTGCCAAATTAAATTTACAACAACTTCTCATGTAGATACTTTATATTGTGATAAAATAGATAGCAAATATATTAATGAAAAATCTGTAATTGGTAGTAAATATTATTTAAACAAAAAGATTGTAGAATAAAACTATACTTGGATATCATAAAAGCTTTTATTAGCTTTTATGATATCTGTCATTATTTCTTTTTAGAATATTTCAAATATATATTATTACTTAGATATTATCTTAAATCAAGTAATAAAAAGAAAAGAGAATATATATGAATCATGGAACTTATAAAAATTTGTACATTACAATATAGAAACTGAATCTGAAGTTAAAACAGAATATAGATATATAATTATAAAGTATTTATATTTCGATGAAGCGACTTGAAAATGATGTACAAAAGACAGGAAGAAGGGAGATATTTAATATGAGATTTGAAGTAAAACAGCTTTTTAACAATGGATCTCGATATAATTATTTGTTTATAAATCCAGAATCGAACATAAATGAAGAGACTATGAAATATCTATATTTCAATATAAAGACATATAGTAAATTATCTAGAACAGATTTGATGTTAGATAAATTAAACCCGATTCCAAATTTTATAAATAAACTATCTAAGACAGAACAATCTAAATTAATCAAAATGTTTATTGATGTTAAGAAATGTATATTATTTGATGAAACTAAATCTATAGAGAAGATAGCATCTAATATAGGAACTGTAATTTTCGATGTTTTCGAAAATATGAATTTAGTAGATAAACTCAAGAAATATGTAATCGATAATAAAGTTCCTATCCCAAATTTAAAAAACATTGGGACTCGTCCTCAAGACAACAAAAAAACTACATTTTATTATGAGGAATATTTAGATTTAACTACAATCACTTTAATATGTAAATTGTTATGTGGGATATTTGGAGAAATCATATTTTTAGTATCGAACATAAATTCTTCAATAGATAATTCTCTTAAAGAGATATATGCCATATTTGTTATTAAGAAGATCTTAGATAAATATTTTAAAAATTTAATAGATAAATTGGTTTATTATATCGAAAATTTTATTAATAAAGTAAAATCAGGACAAGATTTAAATTCTTTATTTAAAGGATATGATAAGTCTAAGATAAGATTAAGTGTTTACAGTATTATCATCATAAAGAAATTTGTAAATATAGACCTTTATGATCCAGGGCAAAATATAATGATTTATATTTATAGATGTATTAGTAAAACATTGGAATCTTTAGCTGGAAGTTTAAAGAAGAAAAATATCATCATGGAGAGATATTCTTCTTCAAGTATATTTTCTGATGGAGATAATGATGAAGAAGAATTATTAGAAGAAGAAAGTTTTTCTTTTAATATAACTTTGGATGTACCAATCCTAATAAGGTATGCAGCTGATCAGATAATAGAGAAATATGAAAAACAATTTGATCCAACTTTATTTAAACAAGTCTCTAACTATTATTTATTCTCTATATTAGATATTACTCCAATTAATGAATTATTGGTAGCTACGTTTTTAAGCTCTGAAATAGAGAGTGCATATAGTATAAAACAATTAAAAATATTTCAATTTGTGAAATTAATAACCATCATCCAGCTTCAATTTTTAAAGAACAGAAAGTATAAAAATTTAATCAATCTGCTATCTTTAACTCCATCTACAAATCCAAAAGAATTTATGTCAGAAATTGACAATAGAATATATTTAAATAAAGGAATTGGAACAAGTTTTAGATTAATCAAAAGTAATTTACAACATCTTTCAAAAGAAATCGAGTGGAATGTACAAATAAATAAGATAGTAAATTTCATCATTAGATATAATCATTTTTATAATACATGCCCACAAATATATGAGCTCATGTCAATGCCAAATAAGAATGGAGATATAATAGAATATGAAGAAGATATAATACATTTGATCTATGATTATATTGCAGAATTGTTATTTATTTAAATGGAGGTGATATAGATTGAGTTTTAATGATCTAAAGATAAATAATATCTTAAATCCACATGTATCATTAAGTGTACATCGAAATATACATTGTTTTACAATCGAGAATTTATTTGATGAAATATATTTCGATAAATCAAGATATTTCGATTATGATCTTTCTGGTTATAAATATTTCTCATCAAAAATAACATATGTGAATAATATGTATAAAAATGCATTATCGGTATATGGTTTATATGATAAATATAAAAAATCATTTATTCCATTATATATAATAGATCAAACTATTCAAAGAATTTCTTTAATTATACCATGGATATTTTTATTATTCAGAATCATTTTTACCAAAAAATCTACTAAAATATTTACTATATACGATTTCATGATGAATGTTATAAAAAAAACCACATATGATCAACGTATGATTAATCTAATTGAGACATATACCGAAGAATATATGATTACGAATACTGTCGTACCAGTTTCATTTGAAGAAAGTATAAGTATGTCATTTGATTTAATAAGAGATTATATTTATCTTAATTCTAAATCATTTGATTTTTCAGATCGTGAATTTTATAATAATTTAAATTCAAATATATATTTTTCGAATGTAGATTATATTAATGGATATATAAGAGAAATCGTAAAGAAAATAAATAAGATCTATTTTGATAATTACTATTTACCTAGAATGACTAATAATAAAGATATCATTATTTCATATGGGAATATAGATTTTCATATAAATAAAGATATTATTAATATTTCAAATATAAATGAAGATTTATATGAAAAGTTAATTTCTTTTATAATTACATCTCAGAAAATAGAATATTTTGATTTAAACTACGGTAAAATAAACGGAATCATAGTCAATCATGGAAATGAATTATTAAAAGATATAGATATACATATATTAATATCACATATACAGGGAATAATCGATAATTTTGATCATCACGATAAAATCATAAGGGTAGTGAAATCAAATAATTTTACTCTTTTTTTGATAACGAAGAATAATATATATCATATCGATCTTATGTTAATTCCATTATTAACATCAACTATAGTGTATTGATAAAATTTAAACATTCAATTAAACATTCAATGGAGGTATAAAAAATTATGCTTAATAAGAGTCAACCTGCAATGAATTTGTCAGATAACAGTTGTGTAATATTTCTATTTACACCAAAGAAAATATCTGATCATGTAATAAGACCTCTGACATATAATTTTAATGAAAAGTTAGTTAGAGATATACATGATGTTATCGATAATAAAAAAAGAGAAGATGCTATATTAAATTCTAATGTTGGGAATACGAGTATCGTTCCTAATGCAATTGGAATCCAAACAAAAACTTCTTTATTAAGTGATAAATGGTCATTTGTCATGATCGTTGATCAAGAGAAGAACCAATTGGTAGATATGAATACTCCAAATCGATTTATGAATATGAGGTTCATATATACAGGATATTGTTCTGATGAACCAATATTACCACATACGATGAATCTTACAAACATAGTAATAAATCCACAAAGTAAATTAATCATTACAAGGAAGGTCGTGATAAATAAATTAAAATATCACATAGATTCTTATGGTTCTCATACAAAAGAAGATGTACTTTGTGATATCTTGGTAGCTAAATATGATAATAGATTAGTTAATAATGATCTATTTTCATTATTTCCAGGGAAAGCAATAGAAGCTGTAAATATAGAAGATAATGTTTCTACTTTAGATATTGGAGATAGTCTTGGAGTAAAAGATAATTTGAAAATATCATCTAAATTCCAATCTCCAAAATCTCATTTAAGATCTATAATGGGATCAATTGTGGATGGAGTAGAAGAAATAGTGATGGCTGATAAATTAGGTTCATATTCGAATGATTATAATTCTATGGCAATTCAAAATGATTATATTGATGATATTGCTCATAATAACATAATAACGAATCTTGCATATAATGGAGATATAGATGCGATAGATACGGATGGTATATTTGGAATAAATTCATCCGATAATCTATTTCTTCAGGATGTAAAGAATCATTATAATCCTGATATTTATATCATTCGAAATACAACGAATGAACAACTTAGTATAATACCGCAGAATCACATATCAATCGAATCTGTATTTAGTTCATTAATATCTACATGTATTCCTTCCTATGCAATTAATACAAAATTAAGTTCAGTTAGTTTCTGGTATGATTCATATAAAGATATAGTTGAACCTTATAACTTTGATTCTCCTACAGTGATAACGCAGCAAGAATTGCTTAATAATTGGAATGCTTTTATGTATCTATTTAGAAAAGAGTTAGTTCCAATCTTAAAAGATAATGGAGGAGAATTTAATGTATTAGTAAATTGTGTCACTAATGGATCTACTTATGTTAAATTATCTTTTAATGATAATGGGAATGTGTATGGTCATGATGACTATTTCGAGAATAGCTCTATACCTGGAGGATTAACTACTAATATGATTGGATCGTCGAATGTATTAACTAATAATGGTTCGATGTTAAATAATCTTTCAAATTCCATATCTTCTGGAATATTTAGTAATATGAAAGAAAATATATCTCTTGATATACTTTAATCTTAAATCTATTTAAAATATAGATATATAGATAAGAAGATACAAAGCTTTTATTAGCTTCGTATCTTCCTTATCTTTATATCTTTTTTTTAATTTAGAATAATTTCTGAATAGCTTTATTTCATATAGTCATATAAGATTTTTTAATTTAATCTGTATAATTACACATATCATAGATATGGCTATTTTAAAGATTTTTTAGATAGAGATGATAAGAGACCATAAAAGCTTTTTAGATAAATTAGATATTAAGAAATGTGTATTTTTAAATCATTTTAGATATATATTATTACTTAGATAATTATCTTAAATCAAATAAAAAAAAATGAAGATTAATCAAAAAGGAGACATTAGAAATGGAAAAACCCGAAAATTGTATTAAATTCCTCGTTGAATCGACGAATTTATACAAATGTGATAATGATGGATATATCGTTAGAATAACAGATAACAAAAGAATTTCTATTAATTCTGATGACGAAAAAGGATTTAAAAAAGATTTAATACTTCCAAAGAGAATAATAGATAATCAAAACGTTTCTATATTAAATCCATTTAATGAGATATTAGGAGAAACGGAAAATCAAAAATGGTTCTTTATAGTTTTGTCGATGAGTGTTTCATTTAGATTAAAAAGTATTTTGAATTGGACGATTCAATATATAGAAATGAAAGAAGATTTACCTTCTAATATATTAAAATTCATATCTAAGTTTTCAGAATCAGTAGATAAGAAAACAAAAAAAGAGATAGATATGATCACCAAAGATATGTTGGAATTTTCTAATATATTTTATAATAGGAAATTAAAAACTACGATATTTAGAAGTGGGGTGTTTGAAGATTCCTTTAAGAAAAAATATTCTTCAGTAAGGAAAAAAACATGGAGGTTTTTAAGGGAAATATTCTGTGATATATTTAGATTCGATGGGAAAGTTGATGATGAATTTAAAAATCTATTTAAATATAAATCATCCAAGATTACTTGTCCAAGATTAGATTCATTTTTAAATGTATATTTAAAGATCGTTTCTCATACAAATGAAATATGTGATATTTTTGATGCCGATGAATATATAATCGATACCGATGAATTAAGTTATCATATACGAAACATAGATAATTATTATGATAAATTAAAATGGTTATCTCAAGATCCTGTACCTGTAGAAACTTCAGAAACTAATATCACAAATAATCAACCTATAAACCAAATTCAACAACAATCATCACAATTACCACAAGAAGAAAATTTTATAAGGTCTATCATTAGACAAAATACAATACCATCTTTTAATCAAGGATATCAAAATCCATTTCAACAAAATAGAAATATAGGAAATCAATTTATGAATAATCAATTTGGATTTGGAAATTCATTTATGCAACCTAATTTGATGACACAACCTAATCCAATTCCACAACCAAATCAAATGATGCAATCAACATTTAGATCACGTCCTCCATGGGATTAAATAATAAAATTAAAGATAAGAAGAAATGATAAAATATAAATTATTTAAATTAGTAGATTGAGTATGATACCTTTAATGGATATTTTAAATAGAAATAAAAAAGATATATAGATATATAGAAGATACGAAGCTAATGAAAGCTTCGTATCTCTTTATCTCTTTATTTTTTATGATCATATAAGACTCTTTAATCTAATCTATATAATTATACGTATATCGTAAATATAGCTATTTTAAAGATTTTTTATCTATGAATGATAAGGGACTATAAAAGCCTTTTAGATAAATTAGATATTTTAGATAAATATTATTTATATGATAGCTATGTTAAATATTAATTAAAATTCATAAAAGAAGGAAGATTTAAAAATGGAAAATTCTTTAAAGATAAAATTATACATTGGAGTTGTAGCTGAAGACAAATTGTATAATCAAAAATTCATAAAAACATATGTCAATACATTATTACCATTCTTTAATGGAAAACTTAAGGATTATACAGCTATTGAAACTATAAAAATTCAGAATGATAATTCTGGAGCAAAAGAAAAGATATCCGTAAAGACATCAAATATCATCACAGCTGAATATTTTGGTTTATTTTCAAATAGGACTCTTCCACCAGATGTTAGAAAAGGGGAACAAGTAATAATATTTCAACTGGAAGATTTAAATAGTTATTTTTGGATTCCACTTAGTCGTGATGACAATTTACGAAGATTGGAACATTTAAGATTCCATGTATCTGATTCTAAAGATCCTAAGAAATCTCTTAATGAAGATAATATGTATTACATAGAATTAGATACTTTATACAATAAATCTATTACTCTAAAAACATGTAAAGCTGATGGTGAAATATATAGATATACAATAAAGATAAATGCTAAAGAAAATTATATCGAGCTTAAAGATGATAGTGGAAATATTATCGATATAGATTCTAATAATCCTAAAATAACCATAAGAAATAGAAATGATGCTTTTGTTATTTTAAATAAAGATGATATTTATGTTCAAAATCATGATAAATCTTTTTTAACATTAATAAAAGATAATATCACGGTACAAAATTCAACTGGAAGTTTTGTTACGATAAATGGTGATATCATTACACTTAAAAATAAAACAGGATCTAATATAAAATTAAATGGTGAAATTATTTCATTTCAAAATAAAGCAGGATCTAATATACAAATATCTGGAGATAATGTAAATATTTCGAATATTGGAAATACTACGATATCTTCAACCGAAGCTGTAACTTTATCAGCCCCAAATATAAATTTATCGACCTTGCCAAATATATGTCCTCATAAATAAAACGATCATTGATGTGTCATTAGATATTTTTTATATAGCGATTTGATAATATCTTCATTAGGAATATATAATACATTCAATTTCCCTAAATAATCTAATTGATCTACATTATTTATAAAGAATATGATCCACATCAAATTTAAATTTTTTATTTGTGAATTATCTAAAATTAATTTATTATTTCTATATTTATATATATCCCTTATTTGTGGAGATATATTTAATTTAAAAGATGAATTTCTTATATATGTTTTATGGTCATATATCAATTGTCTAAATTTAGGATCTATATTAGAATAATTATCTAATTTTGTCTTAATGATTTCTTGTAATTTCATAAAATTTAACTCCTTTTTAATCATTAATGAAATAATCTATATAATTTCATATAAGAAGATGGAGGTATAAAAAGAATGCATGAATTATTCGTCGCAGCTAAAGAAGGAAATCTTCCAAAAGATTTTAAAGATTGGAAACTTATGGATGAAATTAATCTCAATACAATCGCACACGTAGCTGCCAAATATGGTAATCTTCCTAAAGATTTTAATGGATGGGAGATTACAAATAAATATGGTTGGAGTGTAGCTCACGTAGCTGCTAAATATAATCATCTTCCTTCTGATTTTAATCAATGGAAGATAAAAGATAATGACGATTGGACCGTAGCTCATGAAGCCGCTTTATTTGGAACCCTCCCAGATGATTTCGAACATCTTGATATATCTAATAAAAACGGATGGACGATAGCACATTTTGTGGTTAGAAATAAATCTTTTGATCTTAATTTCCCATATTGGAATTATAAAGATATTAATGGATGGACTGTAGCTCATGAAGCTGCATTTTATAATCGTCTTCCTACCGATTTTAAAGATTTGGATATAGAAAATAATTTTGGTACTTCTATTAGAGAGACACTTATTTTTGCTAAAGGAAAGAAAATAAGATAATTTCAGATATATATTATTACTTAGAATATATCTTAAATCAAATAAAAAAAGGAGAAATAAAGAATATGAATCATGGAACTTACTCAGAAAAGATTAAAAGAACTGTTAGATTATGATCCTGAGACTGGGATCTTCATTTGGAAATTCACACGCCGCAATATGAAAGCTGGATCTAAAGCAGGAACTAAAACAAATGATGGATATATAGATATAGGAATTGATAATAGAATCTATCTTGCTCATAGACTAGTATGGCTTTTTGTTTATGGAAATTTTCCTAAGTATGATATTGATCATATAAATAGAATTAAAGATGATAATCGAATTGAGAATCTTAGAGAAATTAATCGAAGTTATAATCAAGATATAGAACTTACTCAAAAGAGATTAAAAGAATTATTAAATTATGATCCTAAAACTGGAATTTTCACTTGGAAATTTATGCATAATGGTATAAAAGCTAATTCTAAAGCTGGATATAGAAATAGAAATGGATATATAGCTATAAAGGTTGATGATAAACGCTATTATGCTCATAGATTAGTATGGCTCTTTGTTTATGGATATTTTCCTAAATATGATATTGATCATATAAATAGAAAAAAAGATGATAATCGGATTGAGAATCTTAGAGAAGCTACTCAAAGTTGTAATAGAATAAACTCAAAAACTCA
>Ga0164318_10000986_pt1 | contig 24125 bp, 25 predicted proteins | sample GuaBasSedimGuay9_FD_113734 | JGI IMG/M metagenome (GOLD analysis project Ga0164318, IMG submission 113734) | Subseafloor sediment microbial communities from Guaymas Basin, Gulf of California, Mexico - Guay9, Core 4571-4, 0-3 cm | ecosystem: Environmental > Aquatic > Marine > Hydrothermal vents...
AGGACAGGGGACAAGGGCAAGACAGGTCTGTTTAGTGGAGAGAGAGTGGAAAAAGACGACGTACGGGTGAAAGCATACGGTTCGGTAGATGAATTGAATAGTATTTTAGGGTGGTGCCTGGTCATCGTAGAGAACGATTGGTTAAAAGAACTTATCGATAAATTACAAAACCAGTTGTTCATACTTGGAGGCGATCTTGCTACTCCTCCCATTGGAAAGTGGGCAGAAAAGGTTAAAAGAATTGACGAGAGTTATATAGAATTCATCGAAAGGTACATAGATAAGATAGAAAACGAGCTTTCTCCGTTAAAAGAATTTATATTGCCGGGCGGTTCGGAACTGGCTTCCCGGGTGCACATAGCAAGGGTAGTTTGCAGACGAGCAGAAAGAGATGCGGTTCGTGCACTCCGAGAAAGAAGGGTAAATCCGATGACCGTACAGTACCTTAATAGACTTTCAGACCTGCTCTTTGTGTTGGCAAGATACATAAACCAACAGGGAAATATAACGGAAAGAGTGTTCATTGGCTAGAAACTGTTATTTTTTTGAGCGGGACAAAGTCCCGCTCGTTTTTATCTAAACTATGTTCTTTTCTTTCAGTTCCTTTAGCTTGGTATTACCCAGCCCCAGGTGTTGCTTGTAAATAAATTCATTGTCTGCACCAATCGGCCTGCAACACCACTTGACTCTGCCCGGGGTTCTGGTCATTGCTTTCAAGGAGGAATTCTGAATTAGAATTTCCCCATAGTACGGATCATTGAATTTGATAAAGCTCTGACGATCCTTCCAGTGCTGCCTTTCCAGAACATCCTTGGGATCCTCCAACCTGCCCGTCACCACTGTACCCTTCTTATCGGGTCTCTTGCTATATTCCATCAACATATCGAGAATCTCGTCCGTCGTATATCGTGTGGTAAACTTCTCTATTTCATGCTGAATTGCCGGCTGATTTTCCGGCGTGAGCCTGTGCTGAATAGTGGGAAACTTCTTCTCCAGATCGGGTCTGTTCATTATCTCGCAAAGTGCAGCCCAATTTGGATCGGTGAATCCTGAAATAAAAGCATAGCCGTCTTTACATTTCACATAGGTGTAGGGAAAAACAGCATAATCATAGTTACCAGCACGAGGCATCATATCTCCAGCCATGTGGTAATACTGGAATACGTAGTTCGCAATGGTAAACAAACCTTCAGGCGGAGCACTATCTATGAATTGGCCCTTACCTGTTTTACGCTTGTGAAACATTGCCATCAGAATACCAAAAGAGGCCCACGCTCCCCCTGCATACCATCCCATCCAGTTACCATGTTTCAGAGGTTTGTTAAATTCTTTAGGAACTTCAGGATCAAGCTCAGGTTCACCCATTATAGACATAATGACCCCTCTGGCCTGGTCAACAAGGTCATAATCGGGCTGATTACCAAATTTTTCTGCATCTTTACCGAACTGACCATGCGTATAAATTGCGGTGTAAATAAGCCCCGGGTTTGACTCGGATAGCTGTTTGTAGCCTATCCCAAGTGAATCCATATACCCCGGTTTAAAAGTTTCGATTATCACATCGGCTTTCTTAGCAAATTTCTTGAATATTTCAATACCCTCATCACTTTTCAGATTCAAAGTGATGTGAAACTTATTCCTTCCTTCCACTATGTAAGGAAGTCCCGAATCATGTATCATGATGCCGTAAGGAGACATTTTCCTGGCAATATCTCCTCCAGGCGGCTCTATCCTGATCACCTCGGCGCCCATTTCAGCAAGTATGGAAGAAGCAAACAATCCTGCGAAACTTCCATGGCTAACATCCAATACAAGCATGTCATCAAGAGCTTCCGGTTTTTTAAATGTATCGTTTGGGTTCAGCTCTTTGTATGCCCACAAAGCGTATTCCTTATTGGAAGCCAAACCGACTATTCTTTCTTCGTCCATTTCCTCATTCAAAATTTTCTCTTCTGCCATTATTATCCCTCCAGGTTATATTGACACGCGCCTAATCTATGTTCTCCAATCAAGAAAAGTTATCCGGGAAGGTTAGGGATACTTGATTCCCCTCTTTCCGTCCCAATCGTCCGGTGGACAATGAGATGGAACTTCAGGGTTCCACTTGAAAAGTACACCTTCCTCTTCCAGTTTTTTAACCTTGCTCAACTTCATACCCAGAATTTTAGTAAACACGTACTCGTTGTCAAAACCCAAAGGTCTGCAGGACCATTTCAATCGGCTGGGAGTTTCGCTTAACCTGGGCGGATAACAGGGTTCCACCATGGGACCGTAGACGGCATCGTCACATTCCTGTATACTTCCACGCTCCCTGCAATGCTCGCTATAGTAAACATCCTTGGTATTAAGAACACCAGACGCTGCAAAACCATACTTTGATCCAATTTCTTCCACTTCACCAACGCGCTTGCTTCGTGCCCATTCGTCAATCGCTTGCAGGATTTCCTTTGCATTCTCATCTTTCAAGCGGACCACAGGGTCAGCATACTTTTCATACAGATCAAGCCTGTTCATAGCTTTGCAAAGTCCGTTGAATTCTTCCTCGGTAAAAGCAGCTATGGCAATCCATCCGTCCACGCAGTCGAAGAGATCAGAAGGACATATGGCGAGGTCCCTGTTGCCTGATCTTGGCCTGTTTTCACCTGTTTTGAACGTGTAAAGCCAAGTCCAGTCCAGCCAGCGTATGACGTTTTCAACCTGCATGTAATCGATAAATTGCCCTTCCCCGGTTCTTTCGCGATAGTTTAAAGCCGCCATAACTGCAATAGAACACATTAATCCGGCAATCCAGTCCGCAATCCAGACTCCCGATTTGATTGGTCCTCTTTCAGCAAATCCGCTAATTGATGACAGAGCCCCCATGCTTTGAGCCACGGCGTCGTACGATGTTCTACCTGTCCACGGCCCCCAGCTTCCGTAACCGGATACGTGAAGCTGTATAATCCTTGGATTTATTTCTTTCAGTTCCTTATAGCTTAGCCCCCATGTGGCCATTCTTCCGGGAGTCAAATTATCCATTACTACGTCGGATTTTTTCACCAGTTCCAAAAAGATTTCCTTCGCTTTTGGGTTGCCAAGATGCATTCCAACCCAGTATTTGTTATGGTTTTCTATTTCCATACCCGGAGACATATTGCGCCAGAAAAATCCATAAGGGGTAACAAACCTCATCTGATCGCCTTTTTGCCCCTCAAATTTGATCACCTCCGCCCCGAATTCAGCCAGGTAATCGCAAGCGGCCGGGCCCAGCAAAACGTAGCATACTTCGAGAACTCTAACCCCTTTCAGGGGCTCCGGTTTCTCGAAAAGCTCATTAATATTGAACATGTTTTTCATGTAATCCTGAAACGCCTGATTGTTGTCCATCCACAAGCCTCCTTCTCTTTATGTTTCAAACATGTTGAAAAACCTCGATTTACCTGAGTGTCAGAACAGAGTTGGAAAGTTTTGCTATCACCCCCTTCCCGCCCAATTTTATAGATCTTTGCTGTTATAAGGCATTACAAGTTACTAGTGAAAGATCAGCACCACTGGAAAAGGAACAAGTGAATGGTACACTCCCGGATTATCCGCACCCGTGGGAAAATCAGCTGGAACTGGAGAACAAATTTTTACAAGAGTCTGTTAAGAGCTGCCTCAAGCTTATCCATTCCCTTCTCTATTATCGTCATTGATGTTGCAAAAGAAAACCGGAGGTACCTATCATCACCGAATGCCGATCCTGGAACCAGAGCAATTCTGGCTTCTTCCATCAAATAGCTGGTCAAATCAAGTGAATTCGCAATAATCTGACCGTTATATTTCTTGCCGTAATACGCAGAAAAATTTGGGAATATGTAGAACGCACCCTGCGGCGGATAAAAGGTTACAAACTTCACCTGTTCCAGACGTTCAACAAAATACTGCCTTCTCTTCGCAAACGCAGATACCATTCTTTCCACGTCATCCTGAGGGCCATTTAAGGCTGCAACGGCAGCCATCTGGGCGATTGAATTCGGATTTGACGTAGATTGGCTCTGGATTTTAGTGCAGGCAGAGATTATTGGACCAGGGCCTGCCATGTATCCAATACGCCACCCGGTCATTGAGTAAGTTTTTGACACTCCGTTCAGTATGAGAGCATACTCTTTAACATCAGGATTGACGTGAAGAATTGAGACCCAGTCGGCGTCGTCAAATATTATCTTATTGTAAATATCGTCGGTGAGAACATAAATCCTATGCTTAACTATTATCTCGACAAGGGGCTCAAGCTCTCCTCTTGTGTAAACACTACCTGTCGGATTTGAGGGGCTATTAAGAATAAGGAGCTTGGTCCTGGGTGTAATGGCTTCTTCAAGTTTTTCTGGTCTTAATTTAAATCCGTCTTCCTCTTTCGTATGGACAATAACCGATCTGCCACCTGCAAGTCTTATGATATCAGGGTAAGAAACCCAGTAAGGAGCGGGAATAATCACCTCATCGTCATCGTCCAACAGAGCCTGGGCAAGATTATATATACAGTGCTTGCCTCCGCATGATACAAGAATTTCTCCAGGTTCATAGGAAACACCATAGTCACTTTCGAACTGCCTTATTATGGCATCCTTAAGTTCAGCAATCCCTCCAACGGGAGTATACCGAGTAAAATTATCATTAATCGCTTTGATAGCAGCTTCTTTAATGTGGTGAGGTGTCGGAAAATCAGGTTCACCAACTCCAAAATTGATGATTTCTACTCCACTGGCTTTGAGTTCCTTGGCCCGGGCATTTATACTGAGTGTCGCAGATGGCTTAACGGATTGAACACGTTTTGATAATTCCATTGTCTTTAGCTCCAATTAGAAGACAAAGTCTTTGTCGCCATAGGGAAGATGAAAAGCCCCCAGAACGATCAAACACAAAAAAATTCCCAAAAATACGGCAAAATTAAAATTTATTTTGGGAAATGCCAAGAGACTTGATATTTACATCAGAATGTGTCTGGTATAGCAAAGGGAGCTTTTAGTGTCAACTTCGAAGACCAACGTTTTACTGCAAGTTTCACAAGGAGCATGGTATGGAAGCATTAAAGAATTTCAGTGAAAACGACAGATATGCCAAACTTTCAGGGATCGAATTGATCAATTTCTCAAAAGGAAGTGCAAAGGCAATGATGAAAGTTGAACAAAAACACTTAAACGCTGTCGGAATTGTCCATGGAGGTGCAATATTTACTCTGGCTGATTTTGTATTTGCCATTGCTTCTAATTCTCACGGGACAGTGGCCGTAAGCATAAACGCTCACATCTCCAACATAAAAGCAGTAAAATCTGGCGTGCTTTATGCCGAGGCAAAAGAGCTTTCGCTGGGTAAAAAACTCGGGCACTATGAGGTTGTAGTTACAGATGACAGCGGAGATCTTGTAGCAATCTTTCAAGGAATGGTTTACAGGAAAAGAGAGAAAATATAATATCCTCGAAAACCCAACCACAAGGCCGGTAAAAAATATACGCGGAAGTGAAACTTCTAGGAGCTCAGGGGGACAGGGATGATCAGGAAATTCGCGATAAAAGCGCTCGTCGTTTTTCTATCAAGTATTTTTAGTTTTGTTTCATTTCCCGGAATTCTAACGGCTAATAACAACATAAAAGAGTTGACTCTAAAAGAAGCAATTCAGATAGCAACCACCAATAATTATTTGATAAAAGAAACAATTGAGGAGCAGAGAGCAGCTCTTGAAGCCGAGAAAAGTGCCACTGCTGATCTACTTCCCAAGCTATCAGCCTCTTATTCCTACATGCGTCTAAAACACTCTCCCTATGCAGTTTTCAGTTATTCTGAGCTCCCGATAGGGCCCCAGAAAGTCAATATTGGGGATAAAGATAACTACGGCTGGGATGTAACCATGACCCAGCCCCTATTTACAGGATTCGCTTTGATTACCAAAAGAAAAATTGCCCAGTTGGGAGTTGAAATAAGCAAGGTAGAACATGAACAGGCAATTCTTGACATAACAAAACAGGTAAAAATTGCCTACTACAGGATATTACTTGCCAAAAGACTTGTTGACGTAGCTGAGGAAGAAGTTCGCCAGCTTGAGGCGCACGCCAAAGATGCAGAGTTATTTTACAAGCAGGAGCTCATTCCACGTAACGATGTACTAAAATCCAAAGTAGCTCTGGCTCAAGCCAAACAAAAGCTTGTAAAAGCAAGGAGCGACTACAAGATTGCCGTTTCTGCACTCAACAATTTGCTGGGTTGGGATATAAGCAAAACTATCAGTGTGGAAGACATATCCGGGTTTAAGTCTCAAGAATATCACGAAAAAGAGCTTTTTGAAAAAGCATTAAAGGACAGGCCTGAGCTAAGAATTCTAAGAACAGCCATCCAGGGTGCGGAGCTAGGAATAAGAATGGCACGAAGTGCCTATTTTCCCAACGTTTATTTGGTAGGAAGGTACGAACAGAAAGGTGAAGACATCTTGGCAAAGACCAACAATTACACAAACAGTCACAACGCGTCCATAGGAGTGGAGGCAAAATGGACATTTTTTGAGTGGGGAAAAACAAGAGCCGAAGTAAAGAAAACATTCCACCAGAAAAATGCACTTGTGGAAAGACTCAAAGGGATAGAAGATAGCGTAAAACTGGAAGTCAGAGATGCCATTCAGAGACTCAATGTTGCCAAACAAAACGTAGAAACTGCCAAAAAAGCCTTAGCTCAGGCCAAGGAGAACTACCGGATAACAAACCTTCAATATCAACAACAAGTCACCACTTCTACCGAAGTACTGGATGCAAGGACTTACCTTACTCAGGCCGAAGTCAACTTTTACGGAGCCCTTTACGGTTACATGATGGCCGAAGCGGAACTTGCGAGGGCCACAGGAAGAAAATAGTTGAACAAATCCGGATTTTGCCCCCTCGATACGCCCCGCACCCATTTTAGAAGTTTAAAGGTTTTTTGTGTTGTATTGGCTCTTTTCCAAATTTGTGCGAACTCCCTGGAGAAGATTCTCAAAATGGGTGCGGGACTACTCGGGGTGCCACTTGCAGTCCTGTTGATGTGTTGCTATACTTCGAAGGGGACGACTGGTGGGAAGATATATACCGTATGCTCATTTTATTTTTCTGTAATATATTAACTTTCCCACTTATTTGAGGTTCCCTCGATTCACAGTTCCTGATACCCCGAGGGAATTAAGCAAACCACAACAAATGGTTCCGTGCCATCGTTTCTCAATTGATGTTCTTCGTCAGGCGGGACAAATATCGCCATCCCGGGTCGTACACTTGTCCACTCGCCATTACTGTAAATAGACCCTTCTCCGGAGTGTACAAAGATCTCGTGTTCCCACGGATGTGCATGTCTGGGTGTATATCCTCCGGGCGCTATTTCGAACAGCCTCATAACAAAGTTGCCTGCTCCATTGGCTTTTCCGATGAGTACCCTCGCCATAATACCCCTGGCTTCACCAGAATCGAACGTCTCGGGTGGAATATTATTCTTATCAATGATTTCCATAGCTTTTCTCCAGATACTGACATTTTCAAAAATACTTTTTCATTGGCGGAAAAAACCCTTTGGGCACCACGACTATCCCTCTCGGTGTCACATGAAAAACTTTACTGTCCTTTTTAGGATTTATTCCAATTTCGGTATTCGGTGGAATCACATTTTGCTTGTCTATTATTGCTTTTTTTATCCTGCAATTTCTGCCAATCTCTACATCATTCATCACCACAGATTCTTCAACACTTGCCCAACTCCTCACCACAACGTTAGGAGAAAGCACAGAATTACGGACAAGTCCACCACTGATTATGCAACCATTTGCAACGAGAGAATCCAGGGCTCTACCTACTCTTGGTTTGCTACCTCGCTCGGTAGCAAATACAAATTTAGCAGGAGGACACTGTAGCTGGTTTGTTCTGATAGGCCATAACCTTCCATAAAGGTTAAAAAAGGGTTCAACTCCTGTTAAATCCATGTTTGCGTTCCAGTATGCATCAAGAGTCCCGACATCTCGCCAGTACGAAGAATCCCTTGTACGTTTCTCCAGTATAATTTCTCGCTCACCAGCACTGTTGGTAATCAAAATATAATCCTCAATTGCATTCATCCGCTTGTATGGATACGCATAAACTCTGTGAGTTTTTACCAGGTTGGGTATAATATCTTTTCCGAAATCCTCTTTATCTGTTGTCTCCAGGGCTTTTAAAAGCACTTCTGTTTTGAAGATATAAATTCCCATGGATGCAAGGCAATGCGTGGGGTCCCCGGGTATTGGCTTTGGATTTGGCGGTTTTTCCTCAAAATTTTTAATACGGAATTCTTCGTCTACTTCAGCGATACCAAAACTGGAAGCAATATCACGATCCACTTCGATCAGTGAAACAGTCACGTCCGCGTCCCGGTCCTCGTGGTATTCTTTAAAGGTCACATAGTTCATCTTGTAGACATGATCTCCGGACAGGATGATTATATGTTTCGGACTTTCTCTTTTTATCAAGTAAAGATTTTGCCTGACCGAATCAGCCGTACCACGGTACCAGTCCTTGCTGATTCTCTGCTGAGGTGCCACAATTTTGAGATAATGACCCAGATCATAACTAAAAATATTCCACCCATATTCGAGATGGTCCACTAGAGACTGCGACTTATATTGAGGGAAAACTAGTATTTTGTACAACTGGGAATTAATACAGTTGCTCAGGGTAATATCAATCAACCGGTACGAGCCTCCAAAGGGAACCGCAGGTTTTGATCGATCCATGGTAAGGGGCATTAGCCTTTCACCACGTCCGCCGGCCATAATAATTGTTAGAATATCTTTCATGGTCCCCCCATAAACCAATAGTGGGATTTTATTGCCAACTACATAGGATTCATTATAAATCGTACGAGATGACCTTTGCGGGCATCGGGATAAAAAGAAACACTGTGTTTTCTACTTTGCCTATTATAGCAGTGGAGTGAAGTAATTGGAAGATTCGAAAGAGTGACTAAAATGGAAGTTCTTAATTATCCTGATAGTAAAACTGAATCTTCGTAGAACCAACCTGAATCATGTCAAATTCCTGTAATCGGCAAACATCCTTGACCTGCTCACCATTGACTTTCAACTTTCCCATACCTCCAACAGGGGTAATGTAGTAACCGGTGGGTCTTCTGCTGATTATGGCAGCAACCTTCCCCACCAGCAGACCACTGACCTTTACGTCCGCCTCCTTTCCCTTGCCAATTTTCGTTATCTTTCTGTCGAGGGTTACATCAGGCTGGTCGTTAGATATAAAGGAAATTACACCCAGCTTGGAAATGGGTTTTGTCGCTTCTCCCTGATAGGTATCATCTTTGGGTTTCTTCTTGGAGAGGATACGCCTGGTTGGTGAATCACCATTCAAAATCAGGCCATCCTTAGGTAATACGGTTTCACCGGTAAGAGCCGGAGATGCGTCATCAGCAGAGAGAACGAGAGTATGTCGTCCAATGGTTATTTCATCGCCTATTTTTAATTCAGCCTGTGTAATCAGCTTATTGTTCACGAAGGTACCATTCAGGCTTTTAAGATCCGTAATAATAAACTTCCCCTTCTTATAATCCAGACGCGCGTGTCTGCCCGACACAGCCATGTTCTGAATGACCAGATCGTTTTCAGCCTTTCTCCCAATAGTAATCTTTCTCTTGGTTATTGGGAATTCGCTCAGCACCTTGTCGTTTAATTTCAGGATAAGTTTGGCCATCTGTCCAAGCTCTCAATACTTGGTACTAGCTTTCTTTCATGTTTTACAGGAATCCCTGGTAAAAGATCCCTTCTCCCCCAAATCGAAAAATTCCCCTCAGCCTTTAAGATTCTTCTATTTTAACTAACACGGCCGTAATGTTATCGACACCACCCTTCTCATTAGCTAATGCTACCAGTTTATCGCACAACTTATCCAATTTTTTTTCGGCCTGAACCGTTTGAAAAATCTCTTCGTCAGATAACATGTCTGTAAGTCCGTCACTGCACAGGAGAAACATATCCCCCTTCTGAACCTTCATTTCTTTGACATCAACGTCTATGTAAGGCTCAATTCCAAGCGCCCTGACAAGGATGTGATCAAGGTGGTTCATTGCGTATTCTTCTTTCCTGTTCAAAAAATCAGGATCACTCTTCAGATATTCATTTAACAGCGTGTGGTCTTCGTTAAGCTGATTCAAAGTGGCATTTCTAACAAGATATATTCTGCTGTCCCCCACGTTTGCTATGATTGCCCTGTCTGGATCCACCAACAACAAAGCAACGATGGTACAGCCCATACCCCGGTACTTGATATCTTCCTCTCCAACCCTAAAAATCACCTTGTTAGCAAGCTGTATACTTTCTACCAATCTTGAAGCTGGAGGGGAAAGTTCATCCTGATCTTTGTCGCCAGTTCGGTTATTTTCTGGTAATTCTTTGTTTTGAACATCATCCTGTGAGAAAAACTTATGGATAACCTCAATAGCCAGCTGGCTGGCTACTTCTCCGGCTTGATGGCCACCCATACCATCTGATACGAGAAATAATCCCGTTTCATTGTCGATTAAAAAGGCATCCTCGTTATTTAGCCTTGTTCTTCCGGTATCAGTTATCCCTTCGGCTTTATACCTCACAACTTTGCCTCGGCTTTAACCCTTTTTTAAGAACTGATCTAGCTTATTGGGGACTTCATGAGAAAAGTAAACAATGTAGCCATCGGTATCCACCAGGATAAAAAGTGGTATTCCCCTTACGTTATAATTCTTGGTTACCTGGCTTCCCTTGTCATATAGAATTGTGTAAGGGATGTGGTTCTTGTCCCTGTAACGTTTTACCCGTTCCAGACTATCGCCCGAACCGACATTGATCGCAAGTATGAGAAGTTTATCTGAACCATATTGTCCCATAAGTTTTTTTAGCTTTTCCGGGGCCTTACGACAGTGAGGGCACCACGTTGCCCAAAAATAAAGCAAAACCGGTTGCTTCCCATACCTGTCTTTCAAGTTGACCTTATTACCATCCAGGTCAGGGAGCGTAAAATCAAGTGCTTTAACCTTAGGATGTTGAAAGGTTTTTTTCTCTTTCTCGCTTTCCGAAGAACACGAACAAGCAAAGATCAAGCTTAAAAAAACAACACAAAGCAAACTTACAACCTTTTTTCCGTTCATATCAACAATTCTCCCATTTTAATTAGAAAATACTCACCTGCACCGATCATGACAATCCCGAAGATTTTCTGAACTATTCGGAGCCATGGTCCTGATCTCGGCAGGGATACTAACAACCCGGTGAACGTCCCTAATACAATTACAAGGGCACCCAAACCATACGCAAACACAAATAACATGCTCATGCCCAGCAATAGATTTCCTTTACCTGCAACAAAGGCAAGAAGAACTCCCAGCACAGGAGTAGTACATGTGCTTATTACGATAGCAGAACTTCCTCCAAGAATAATGCTGGACAGGATTTCTGATCCCGGCAAATTTTTAACTGTCAGCTTATCAAAGAACTTCGGTGATGGCAAATGAAAGACTTCCAGCATCGCTAATCCAAATACAATACATATGTTTGCAATAATGAAATACACGATAGGATGCTGGGTGAAAGCACCAAACATCTTTCCCGTTAAAGCAGCAATGACTCCAAGGAGAGAATAAACGATGGCAAGTCCAAACACGTAGAAGAACGCCAGTAAAAAACCCCTTTTCTTGGACTTTGCTGTCCTGCTTCCAATAAACCCGATGGTTATAGGTATCATGGGATAACTGCACGGGGTAAAACTGGTAAGTAATCCTGCCAGAAACGAGAAAAGCAGCGCCATTAGGTGACTTTCTCGAACAAATAACTCTAGTTTCGTTATTAAAACATCCATGAACGCTTTTATCCTGCGTGTGAGTTAAAAAGAAAATGCATTCCCTGGTTTTCTTGTCCCAAGCTTCATGTTAAATATAATAAACTCTACGTCGATCAACGGCAACCGGAGCACAGAGTTAAGTTTCCTTACTTATTCCTATCCTTAGATAATTCCGGTTGTTTTGCGTAGTTTTTTAGAAGAATAGTTTATATTAACATATTAACAATTCAATACAATAGAAGGATACAGTCAATGAATCAAAAGGTCGATCATCTAAAATGCGTCACGTTGACATGTCGCGTTGCATTCTTGAATAATAATTCTAACAACCATGATTGCGAAAATATTAGCAAAAACTGTTACGATTCGCCAAGTAAAATGGAATTTATCTACGGGATTGGCCCCGAGGGGCTGGCCCCTATCGAATTCAAGTTAGCAAAGGCCACAGTAGGTGATAGTTTTCATTGGAACCTTGTACCAGAAAAACTTTATAGTTTCTTTGGCCATCTACCTCATCCTCACTGGGTTATACCAAGCGACGTTAAGGAAATATGCCTGGAAATAAGCGTTGACAGAATAAGACCTGCTTCTCCGAGAGAGATTGTTTCCGCTTTAGCCGAAATTGTTAACAGGAGAGAACGCTGTTCTTGTTGTTAAAAACCTTCTCGCAAGTCTTTCTAAAATTCACATTATACCCTAATTGAAAAAGGACGTACATCGATTTCAAGGGTCTATCAATGTGACACTGGATATAATCCACTAACATTTGAAGCACGGAAATCTTATCATCAGGGCGAAATTTAAATCTCCACAGCCTTTCAATCTCCGTTCCCCTGGTTCTCTCCAAAAGTGAGATAATCCCCTTACTCAATATTGTCATAGCTCTTCCCTTTTTTCTATGTTCAATGCAGACAGTACCGCCCACATGGGGATCAAAATTCCACATGCCGTGCGTGGAAGTTTTTCGTTTGCAAATCAAGCAGGTCCCCAACCGAGGGGACAAGCCAAGCAGGCTCAAAAGCCGCCATAGCGAAAGGCAAGAAACATTTATCGGATCTTTACTAATTTCCATTTCAATTAGGCTTCCGGCAAGCAGTTCAAAGATTTCTGGCTGTTTTTCCCTCTCAGGTACTGTTTCTTTTATCGACTCAGCAATTAATCCGGCACAAGAAAGCTTCAAAATGTCCTCTCTCAAACCCGAGAAAGACTCCACTAAAATGGCCTTTTTTATAAAAACCAGCCCTGGTAACCTTCTTTCGCCATACTCAATTTCAACCAGGTTAAAAATATCTAGAGAATTTACAAACCTCCTCTTGCTCTTTCTGGCATGTTTGGCTATGCCTATAACCTTACCATGGTGTTGAGTAAGGAAAGCAACAAGGCGATCAGCCTCACCATAATCCCTCGTACTCAATATTATCGCTTTATCCTTAACGTATTCCATACCAGCCAGGAAAAAATAAAACAAAAGTTCAACAAAAGGATTGCATTTTTTATTTTAATGTCTTAGTATTCTGGGTAGTTATGAATGTTTAGTATTATATGTATATTATTATACTAACCGCTGTTTATCTATCTTCCTTAACAACCTTACCACAGAAAAGATATTGCTGATGAACTTTTAACATAAGCACAAACCGATGTTAATAGGTGTTTTGGGGATTTAATGTGGAACCCAGAAGAGTTTATACTTTAAGCACCAACCAAAAAGTTCACCAAATAGTCAGAGCCGTCTTTCGCCCTCCTAACTACATGTGCGAGCTACTTAAAGACTTTAAAACCCTACTGGAGGAAAACCTACCGGGTCCACACTTACTTATTATAGATCTAACCACTTATCCCAAAAAACCAACCATAGAACAAACCATACAGTACATAAAAGCACATCCAAACACTCTTTTGAATTTCATCTCTCACGAAGCAGATTTTGACCTCCTGAAAAACATCCCAAAAGAAAACATTTTTGATGTGCTGACTAGCCCTTTGAATCTGAAACAGGCCATGTACCTTGTGAACCGGATCGACATGGTATTTTCGTTGAAAGAAAAGATAACCCATGAGAAGAAAAAGAAAAATAGCATAATCCGGAATCTACCTATCCCATTGATAGTTTTATCCAGCGATTTAACAATTACCTACATGAACGAATCCGCCAGGCGAATCTTTGATATTGAAAAAGACGTGATCACCGATGAAATACCTATAACCGTTCTTATAAACAATATATTACCACGAGACCGAAAAATATTTGCCGAAGCTTTAAGAAGAGCTTTCAGTGCGGGACTCGCTTCCTCAATCAGGGTAGAATTAATGAGAAATGACGACATTCCTGCACTTATTGCCTTAAGGATTTTTCCGTCATCGGATGATACCACGTCTCATGACACCCTCGAAGTATTCATCGCTGCAAATTATGAAGAAATGTTTGTTCTGGATGAAACAGAAGTACTGCAAAAAGAAAAATTGGCGGTACTCGGAGAATTATCAGCAGAGATAGCCCATGAAATCAGAAACTCTCTCATGAGTATTGGTGGGTTTGTTCAGATTATGGAGCCAGAGGATCAGAAACAGGGAAAGGAAACTATACTTTCGGAAATAAAAAGGTTAGAGCGTTTTCTAACCTCCATCAGGGAGTATGCCAGGCCAACTGTTAGCATTTGTGATGTAAACATAGGAGAGGTGATAAATTCGTTACTCCACTTAATGGGACCAGAACTTAAGAAACACGGAATCTCATATCAGTTTAGTCCGGGAGAAGGTCAGGTAGCACTGCGTACATCCCCTGACATGTTGAAACAGGTTGTTATCAATCTCATTAGAAACGCATGCGAGGCTATGCCCGAGGGCGGGACCCTTGAAATCTCGATCTTTGAAACAGAAGAAGAGATTGGCATTTCTATCAGTGATCAGGGATCAGGAATCGAAGAACCACAAGAGACACTCTTCACCCCGATATCCCGGGGCGGCAAGAGCATCGGCCTACCGATATCCCACAAGTTAGCCCAAAAGCTAGGGGGGTCTATAAGTTATACAACCTCGGTCTCTGGCACGACTTTTACGTTACTTTTACCAAAACAGATACCAGAACCTCGGAAACTTGCAACTGAAAGAGCAACCACCGCCCACTCACACCAATTACAACATAGACCTGAACGAAGATCAGCCAGAAGATTTCAGGTTTCGCTAAGAGCTGATTGCATTGCAAAAACCAGGAAAATACAAGCAGATATCGTTGATCTGAGCGCGACCGGGCTTTTGCTTAAAATTGTTGGAGATATCAGAGAACCGGAATCTTTATCTGGTATCGAATTTGAGGTACCTTCCATTCACACTGGGAAAACCACCCGTATAAGTGCCCAGGTAATACCTGTGCGCAAAGACAAGAAAAATGGTGAATTGCTCATAGGTTGCCGTATAGAACCAGAGGAAAGAACACTACCCCACTGGAACAAGTACATAAGAGAACTCCACCTTTACAATCCTAATTAGCATCTTTTTCTCACCATCTTCATCAAAAACTTGTAAAAAGCCTGTAATTTATCTAAATTGTACAAAGAATATTTCAGAAGAAAACATAAAATGATTCAGGATACGAAAATGGCCAGCGAATTCCCTGTGTCTCAAGATTTTGAAATCATCCTCGACAGCTTTTCGGTTTTCAAAGAATGCAAGGTAATGATAATCGGCGACATCATCCTGGACGAGTTTGTTTACGGGAACGTCGAACGTATTTCCCCGGAGGCACCGGTACCAGTAGTCGAGGTGGAAAGAGAAACCTTTTTGCTGGGTGGAGCGGCAAATGTTCTTAACAACATAATTTCGTTGGAAGGACAAACTTTTCTTTATGGCGTCGTGGGGCATGACGACGCCGGTGAAAAAGTATTTCGCTTGTTGAAAGAAAGAAAATGTTCCACATCTGGAATAATCAAAGACAAAGAACGGAGAACAACCATCAAGACCCGGGTAATAGCAAATAAGCAACAAGTGGTAAGATTTGACAAAGAAAATCGCTCTCCTATATCCAGGACAACTCTGGAAGAATTGAAAGTAAGAATCGGTGACAATGTAAGTTCAATAGATCTTATAATTATTTCTGATTATGGGAAGGGTGTTATTACAGAGGACTTAATGTCATTTCTCAGGAAAATTTCACAACAACACCACAAGGATCTCCTCGTAGATCCCAAAATCAAAAATGTACAGTTGTACAAGGGAGCCACTTACATCACGCCCAATCACAAAGAAGCGGAGAATATGACCGGTATTAAGATCAAGGATAATGAATCTCTCTGTCAGGCTGGCAACCTATTGATGAAAATGCTTGGATGCAAAGCGGTGATAATAACTCGTGGTGAGAAAGGTATGAGTATTTTTGAAAACAGCGGCAGGGTGACAGACATTCCAGCGGTAGCTCGCGAGGTATACGATGTCACAGGTGCTGGTGACACGGTCATCGGGGTTATGGGTCTTGGATTGGCCGCAAATTTGTCTTTACTTCAATCAGCTTTTCTGGCAAACGTAGCCGCAGGAATTGTGGTAGGTGAAGTAGGAACAGCCGCCGTATCCTCGAGTAAGCTTAAGCGCGCCCTACAGACGTATTCCAGAGACATATCCTCAATAAACGGGTGCATCAACCAGTACAGCTATCTCCAGGTGGAACAGTGAGCGAACTAAAAGAGCCAAAACCAGCAAAAGTTATTACCGGCCTCCTGATTAGCCCCTCTGTTAACCAGCAAGAATGCTTCGAAATGCTTTTCAGGCATTTTGGAGATATCGACTTCATAAGCGAAAGCATTCAATTTGATTACAGCAAATACTACGAACCCGAAATGGGAACCGGACTCAAGAGGCGGTTCGTAGCTTACAAAGACTTGAGAAGGCAGGATGATCTTGTATCGCTGAAATTACTTGCAATGGAAATAGAAGACAGATTCAAAGAGCAGGGAAAGAGACGTCTCAATGTAGACCCGGGGCTTGTAACCCTGGAAAGGCTGGTTCTGGCCACCGGGAAAAACTATACACACCGTATATACCTCAGGACAGGTGTATTTGCCGATCTTACGCTGGTTTTTAAAAAAGGAACCTATATTCCACTTCCCTGGACTTACCCTGACTACAAGGAGCCACTGATCATAGAATGGTTCAACAAAATAAGGCAAAAATATAATCACCAGCTAAAAAACTATTTTTAGTACACCCACATAAACCACCGCAGACTTATTGATTAACTAAGCCGCAGGCTCTGTCCTCTTTTCGGTACAAAGACCGTGTATCCTTTTTCTTCCAGAAAACTTGCAAAGGCAAGCGCCTGATCTTCTTCACCGTGCACCACGGCAACATTTTTCACCTTCAAATTAGAGTCTTTCAAAAACTTATAGAGCTCTCGCTTATCTGCGTGTGCACTGAACCCATCAATTTTGACAACCCTCGCTCTTAATGGGTATTCTTTGTTATAAAACTTCAAGATAGGTGGCTTACCTTTTCTTCCAGAAGCTTCGTATTTTTCTCCCAGCTCTAGAATCCTCCTACCCAGAGTATTTTGAGCCATATACCCCACTATCAGGATAGTGTTCCGCTCATCATGAATCTTGTGTCTGAGGTGATGCAAAATTCTTCCACCTTCGCACATTCCTGACCCCGCAAGGACAATGTGCAGCGTTTTATCTCGATTCAGTGCCATGGATTCTTCAACACTTTCAACAAAGCGCAACAATGGAAAAGTAAACGGGTTTATCCCCTTTTTAAGAAACACATCGTGAGTTTCTTTGTCATATGCTTCCGGGTGTTCTCCAAAAACCCTTGTTATTTCAGTTGCCAGAGGACTATCAACGTAAACGGGCATTTTGGGAACCTCGTCGTTCATATAGAGTTCGTGCAAAAAGTAGATCAGTTCCTGGGTTCGTCCGTAAGCAAAAGATGGAATTATAACAGACCCACCACGTTCTGCGGTTTCCACAATTACCTCTTTTAAGGCTCTTTTTAGATCGTCAACTGGTTGGTGAAGTCTGTTCCCGTAGGTACTTTCAATGATTAGTAAATCCACGTTACGATCGTTTTTGTCAAAAGTTAACGTGGGATCTTCAATGATGGGCTTGTTAAACCTGCCCACGTCTCCCGTGTAAAGAATTGTGTATTTCCGGCCATTTTCTTCAATATCCAGCACTACCATTGACGAACCGAGAATATGTCCTGCATCATAAAAGGTACATCTCATCTTGTGACCCACGGTAACTGTGTAACGGTACGGTACTCCCTGGAAAAACTGAAGCGATTGTTCTGCATCATCCATGGTGTAAAGGGGCTCTATTATGTTCAGGTTGTACTCTAACAATAGTTCGTTGATGGCTTTATTGTTAAGCTTGTGCCCTTTAACTTTCAGGCGAGCTTTTATTTCCTGGATCTCTTTCTTTCCAACTTCACTACTGCCTCTACGCCTTTCCCATTTTTCAAGGAATCGTTTGGCGGTCTTGTAATTCAGATAACTTGCATCCGATTCCTGTATGTGAGCAGAATCCTTCAACAACAATTCACATGCATCCATGGTAGAGCGCGTGCAGATAATGTTTCCGTTAAATCCATTCTTTGTAAGCAGTGGAATTCTACCCGAGTGATCAATATGAGCATGAGAGAGAACAACATTCGTAATCAAGGAGGGATCAATAGGAAGTACAGTATTTTTTGCTTGTGCTTCTTTTCTTCGTCCCTGAAACATGCCACAATCCAGCAATATGTGATCTCTTTTAGTCGCAACCAGATGCATAGATCCAGTAACTTCCCTGGCAGCTCCATAAAAAGTTATTATCATTATTATTTCACCTTTCCAAAGATATATTTACCAATCAACTCTTCCAGATCCAGGGGAGGTTCTGTCTCCATTATCCGACCACCAGGAGGAATAACCTCATCTGAAGCTCCTGGCGAAATCATAATATACTTGTCTCCAATGATACCCATTGTCTTAATAGATGCAATGGAATCCTCTTCAAGCTTTATATTTCTTCGAATCCGCATTCTGACCAGGGCTTCCTTGTCTTCCGTAAGTGAAATATCGATTACCCTCCCTATCTCTACGCCAGCCATCGAAACAACAGCATCCTTTTTAAGCCCGGCAACGGAAGAAAAAACTGCACTGACCTGATAGTACTTACTCTTCCCAAAAACTGTCACTTCTCCAAGAGACAAAGACAGGTAAGCCAATGATATCATTCCCAATAACAGAAAAATTCCAACCAAAAATTCAGTAACGCCTTTCCTCTCCATTATTCCTCCAACATCTTTAAAGCATCAGAGATGTTACAATGTAGTCACCAACCAGAACCATGACAGACGAAAGAACAACTGCCTCAGTAGTTGCCTTACTCACGCCTTCTGCTCCAAAACTTCCACGCCGAGTGCCTGCCCAAAAGCCTTTGTAACAACAAATCCATATTATCAGTATTGCAAAAAAGAACGATTTTACCACTCCCATCCAAACGTCCTGGTTCAAGACGCTATTTTTCATTCCCCAGATAAAAGCACCAGGGTTTACCCCCATGAGCCCCACACCTATCGCATATCCTCCTATCATTCCCACGATATCAAAAATGGCCGTGAGCAGCGGAACAGCTATGATACATCCCAGCACTTTGGGGGCTATGATATAACTGTAAGGATCTATCGCCATACACTCCAACGCCTCGATTTGTTCCTCTATTCTCATAATACCTATTTCTGCACAAATCGCCGAACCGGCCCTGCCAGTGACCATTAAAGCTGTGAGAACCGGCCCGAGTTCTCTTATTAAACTTAGAGCAACAGCAGATCCTAACAGACCTTCAGAACCAAACTTTGAAAGAGTGTAATAACCCTGAAGTCCAAGAACCATGCCCGAAAAAGCTGCGGTAAAGGACACTACAGCCAAAGACTTATTCCCAATAAAGTGCACCTGCTTGATGGTGGAATAGAATTTTCGGGGGGGCTTAAATATACCCAGGAAGGCATTATAAAAGAACAACCCCATACTCCCAAGTTCCCGTACCCAGTCAATTCCATACTTGCCTAAAGCCGAAATTACATTAATCATGTTTATCTCTTCGATCGAGAGTCCTCATATTTTTCCGATTAACGTCTCAAGAAATTGAGAATCTTTTGAATACTTTTCCTCTGGTTCTCTGTTCAAAAATTGTATTACCCTCTCATTTGTGCTTTTTTTAACCTCTTCAGGCGTACCCTGGGCAAGGATTTCTCCTTTATCCATCACAATCATCTGGTCTGCTATGGCAAAAGCGCTCTCCAGTTCGTGGGTAACTACCACAATTGTCATGCCGAAAGCAGATTTCAGTTTTAAAATTAGATTATCCAGACCAGCAGACGTGATAGGATCGAGTCCTGATGAAGGTTCGTCGAAAAAGAGTATTTCGGGATCCATGGCAAGTGCTCTGGCAAGCCCCGCTCTCTTTTTCATTCCTCCACTCAACTGGGAAGGCATAAAATCTTCAAAACCCGCTAGCCCAACCATCTCCAGTTTCAACTGGGTCATAATACGGATTGTCTCCTCACTCAGCTTGGTATGAACCCGGAGCGGAACCGCGATGTTCTCCCCAACGGTCATGGAATTAAACAAAGCTCCACCCTGAAAAAGGACGCCAATTCTCTTCCTGAATGCGTCCAGCTCTCTACGGTTCATATTAACTAGATTTTTCCCGTCGATAAAAATATTTCCAGCAGTCGGTTTTTTGAGTCCTATAAGGAGCTTAAGCAGGGTACTCTTGCCACAACCACTCACTCCCATGATCACAGTGATAGCTCGTGGCTGTACCTCAAACGAAATATTATGAAGGACTTTTAAAGAATCGTAGTGAGTATCGACGTTTTCTACTCTAATTAGGGAAGTAACTTCGGCATTTGACATATTTCATGGATCTTTCGAATTCTGGAGCTATACCTGTTGGGTTTGAGATTTTGTAGAAGCAAGTGCCTGCTCTTCGTTTTCTTTAATATCAAAAATTTTCTCAAGACGCGCAAGCTTAATAACTTCCATGGTCTTCAGATTAACTCCGGCCAGGATCAATTTACCACCATATTTACCCAGAGCCCTTAACGCTTCTATAAGTGTGGCAATGCCCGAACTATCCATGTAGCCAACTTTACTCAAGTTTACTACTACGGCAGGTGCCTTTTCTTTAGCAAGTTTCAGTAGGATTTCCCTAGCTTTCGGCGACGAATATAGATCGAAATCGCCTTCCAAGTCAATTACACTTATTCCGTCATTTACCTGTCTCAACGATACCTTCACGATTCCTGACCTCTTTCCCTGTGAGATATTTGACTAGTCTAAGTTGGTTCGATCCAGATCTTGTGACACAATAGTCCACTTCGTCTACCGCCCGGTGTATCAGAGTTACACCGAGTCCTCCCCCTGTGGGCTCAACAGAACTCAAGAAGTCCGAAGATTTCGGATGGAAGGGAGATGCATTGTCTTCCAATAACACTTCCAGCCTGTCATCCATCAAATTGAAAATAAGTTTGAAGTCCTTAGCAGAATCAAATTTGTACCCGTGCCTGATAATGTTGGTAGCTGCTTCGTCTATCGCTATCTGAAGATGAACAACCTGTTCATCATTTAATCCCGCAAGATTGCCAATTTCTTCGGAGACAGCCCTTAAAACCCTCATCATTTTCGGGTGGCTGCTCACTTTTATCTCTATCACTTCTCTTTTCCTGCCATTAGCTGAAGTCTTATTTTCAGGACCTACTTTTTCCATGGCCTTAACCTCTACTTGAAAATAAGCTAACAGAGGCTCTTTTTTTTGTCAATAAAAGTCCGCCATTATGGTAAGAAACAGTCGATAATGATAAGATCCAACGCATCGCACGATGTTCGTAGGATTGTGACAATAGAATCAGAGAATCATGCAGAAGAAGCAAAAAAACATGAATCCCAAGCCTACAGATAAGCTCAGACAAAGCACACCTAAAGAAGAATATTCCACCGCGCACAGGTCTTTCTTGCGTCATCTGATCAAGTTGCTGTCTCTGTTTGCGGTTGCTGTTATTTTATGGCCAGTACTGCGCTTCATAACTTTTAAATTTCCGAAAAAGACTGTGATAGTCATACCAGGCTTCAGGAAATTAAAGGGCATGATTCATAAAGATGGCGCCTACGTGAACATCATTGACGATAAAATCATGGTACTATCAGATAGATGCACCCATCTTGGCTGTGTTATACGTTACGACCCGATCTCCAGGCAGTTCGTTTGCCCCTGCCACGGCAGCAAATTTGATTTAGAAGGCAAAAGAATCTCCGGACCAGCAAAGCATCCACTAAAAAAATTATTCTACAGAGTAGATAAAAAAGGGAATCTCACCATATTGTTACCTCTTTCACTTGAAAAATGAGGCGTTTTGTTTTAGTTTTTCAGCTTGTTGGGAGCAACAAATCAATAACCGCAAAGGAAGGGGCGATGAAAAAAGACAACATAAGCAGACTTATCGGCAAAATAGCATGGTTATTCATATTGATTTTACTTACTGCAACCGGATCTGCTTTCGCAAAAAGAGCATATGTTTCTGATGAGACGGTTGAAATAAATATCCGCACAGGGCCGAGTTTGCAAAACAAGATCATCGCCTTACTAAAGGTTGGTGATCCGGTTGAGTTTCTAGGCGAAGAATCAGGCTGGGCAAAAGTTCGCCTGCCAGACGGAAGGGAAGGCTGGACACTAAAAAAATATTTAATGAACCGCTTGCCATGGAAAATTTACGCCCTGAAACTAGAAGAAACAAACAAAGAAATGAAGCAAACAATTGCCACACTAAAAGAGGAAAATAGCGACCTTCGAAAGCAGAATAAAGAATTGAGCCAGAATCTGGCAAGAACAAAAGAAGAACTTAACAGGCTCGAGAAGATGTATTCAGAATTGAAGGCGGGTGCGTCAAACTACCTGAGTTTAAAAAAATCCTATGATGAATTGGCGGAAAAATCCAAAGTTATGGAAAGTGAATTAAAGAAGCTTAAGCAAGAAAACGAGAGAATTAGATACTCTCAGAACATCAGGTGGTTCCTTTCAGGCGCTGCTGTTCTGGTATTTGGGTGGCTCGTCGGACTTCAAATGGGAAAGGCAAAATCTCGCCGAAGATCAAGACTTTATTACGATTAATTGCCTCATCACTCTGTAAAAATTTGTAGGTATGTTTTTATACTAAAGGGACAAAATTTTTCTCTTTTTGTGTAAAAATCTTCTCATAGATTTCCATGTGCGATTCTTTTTCCTTCTGGCAACTAATCGCAATTACATCAAATTTCCCGATAGCTCCCAATGGCACAAATATAGCTTATTATATGTGTAGAGCCCCAAACCCCAAATTGCCGAGTTTGCCCCAACTCGGAGACCCCTGCTTTGTTCTGAAGCAGGGGATTTTTTTGTCCTTTCTTCATATTTGTCAATAACAGCTCACTCAAAGTTCCATATAAGCTCATCTACATGTTGACAGTGAACGCTCAAAAGTTAAAATGGCCTAATGACACACAGGAGCAATTCGATAAAGAGTACGATGAACACTAGGAATAAATTACAGGAGATTCTAGGCTTCGTATTCGACTTCGATGGGACCTTGGTGGATAGCAAAATAGATTTCCCTCTGATGAAAGAAAAAATCGTTCAATTGTTAAAAAAGTGGGATGTATACGTCAAAGGAATCGATGACAAGTTATACGCTCTAGAATTGATACAGTTTGGGTGCAATTCCTTAAGAAAGGATCCGCTCGCGCTAGCCAGATTTAGAGAGGAAGCGTTGACGATTGTAGAACACCTAGAAATGGAAAGGTGTTCAAACGCTATTCCTTTCCCTGATACTGAAAGGGCATTAAATGAAATACACCAGCGAGGGTATAAAATTGGGATAATATCAAGGAACGGAAAAACGGCGATCAAAGAAGTATTATCCCGTTTTTCCTTTCCACATGACGTAGTCTTGACGCGAGATGATGTCGAAAAAATTAAGCCCGATCCAAGCCATCTTCTCAAGGCAATAAATGTCCTGGGATTGAAACCATCACAGACCGCAATGGTGGGTGACCATCCTATTGACATGAAGTGCGGGAAAGGCGCTGGCGTGTTTATTGTTGGCGTGCTTACCGGTGTTTCAACAGAAAGAGATTTGAGGGAAGCTGGAGCTGACGTGATCGTCCGTAACCTCGCAGAGTTAGTTGCAAATTTGAGAAGTTACGGGATACAAACTTGATGTTTTTGACCACCTGTTTTTAATTTATACTTAAAGCTGAGGGATAAAATTGAAATGCCCCACTTGCCAATTTGAAAA
>Ga0164318_10000988_pt1 | contig 24122 bp, 13 predicted proteins | sample GuaBasSedimGuay9_FD_113734 | JGI IMG/M metagenome (GOLD analysis project Ga0164318, IMG submission 113734) | Subseafloor sediment microbial communities from Guaymas Basin, Gulf of California, Mexico - Guay9, Core 4571-4, 0-3 cm | ecosystem: Environmental > Aquatic > Marine > Hydrothermal vents...
CAGCCTGAAGCTCTCGAGGTATTCCTCGTCGGGATGAGAGAGCAGGTAGGTGTCCCCTTTCTTGGAGGTCTTGTATATGACCTCGCCCCCCTTCATCTGGAACTCCGCGTTGAGGTCCCTGATGGATACCTTTGTGGCATTCTTCTGCAGGAGTTCGGCCGATATCTTGAAATGTCCTTTTTCCATCGTGCTCTCTCCGTGAGAATCTCGGATTGATCAGGTCTAGTATGGTATGATATAAAACCCTTTTTATAAAGAGTTCCCGATATGAACCGATTATATGTACATCGGTTTTCTAATAGTAAGCCCTCTCGACAAGGGTCCCTCGCTCTCTCGTTACGTGAAGAAGGCTGTGGAGGCTGTCAGATCCTCCGGTCTGGAATATCAGGTCACCCCCATGGGAACTGTCATTCAATCGGAAAAGCTGGACGATATCTTCCAATGCGCAAAGGCTGCCGTGGAAGCTGTTCGGAACGAGGGATCCGACAGGATATCCCTTACACTCAAGGTGGATATCAGATATGACAGGGATATATCCATGTCATCGAAGCTCCGTTCGATCGATGAGGCCTGATCGATCCCTTCCGGGTGCGACCTCTCGATCGGATGCCGCCCCGGATCTCCCCCGTGAAGGGCGGATATGTCCCTGCATCGGGATTCCCTTCCGATGTTCACTATCCGGTTCCGGGAATAATGTTTCAATGACTGCTGAAATATTGGAAGTATGGCGGATTGTCCAAGGGGCAGGTATCATCCGGCCCCTCCGTCCTTCCGGAGCAGCCTTGCCATGTAGAATCCGTCGAATCCCTCCACATCAGGCCGGAACCTTCTCTCCTCTTCCAGGACCCAACCTTCCCGGGAGCCGAGGAACCATCCGACCTGTTCCTCTCCCTCGGAGGGCAGGATGGAACATGTTGCGTACACCATCTTTCCCCCCTCCCTGACCAGTCCGGAATAATCCGAGATCAATCTCCTCTGAAGCTCCCTCAGCCTGTCCAGGGACTCCGAGGAGAAGCTCCATTTTATATCCGGGTTCCTCCTGAGGGAACCAAGACCGCTGCAGGGAGCATCCACAAGGACCCTGTCGTAAGCCCCCCGGAACCTCCTGTAAGACCTAGGGGAGCTCACATGGACCGTGCGGATATCGAATGCACCGGCCCTTCTTGCCCTTTTCTTCAGCATCTCAAGCTTCCAGGCGACATCGTCCATGGCAATTATCCGGCCGGTGTTCTCCATCAACGCCGACAGATGAAGTGTCTTTCCCCCCTGCCCCGCGCATGCGTCTATCACCCGCAATCCGGGTCGAACGTCAAGGAACGGTGCCACCGCCTGCGAGGCAGGATCCTGCACCTCTAGATATCCTTCCCTGAAAGCGGAGGTCCTGAAGATATTGGTCTTTCTTTTCAGGACCAGGGCATCGGGGGCCCACCTCACTCGGGTGGATCCCAGCCCCTCTTCCCGGAGCATATCCTTCAGACCTCCCGCATCCACCTTCAATCGGTTGGCCCTGACTGCAAGGGGTGGATGGGAATTCAGTGCCCTGAGCACCCGGTCCCATTCATTTCCGAGCTCCCTCTCACCGATGAGATCAAGCTCATCGGGGATGGATTCCCTCACCGCTCTGATCCTTCCAGCCCTCTCCAGCCTCTTCCTGACCCGTTCCCAGGGGATCCCCCTGAAGCCGTGCCCCCGGGGAGGCACATCCTCCCAGCGGAGTAAGAGGACTCCCAGCACATGCCATAACCACCTGTCCTCCGTGGAGGGCTTCCTCCCGGCTCCGGTCCAGAGCAGCCTCCACCATCTGATAAGATCATGGAACATGTTTGAGAACAGGGCCCTTTTCCTGTCGGACCAGTCCGGATGACGGGAAAGGACCTCCGATATGGCGGACGAGGCCATCTTCCCCTCGTCGAAGACCATCCGGACAGCATGGAACAGTTCGGCCGCAAGGTCCTTTCTTATCTCCAGATGAGCACCCTGGATCGAAATGACCCCGGTATTTATAGGGTTATTGATAAATAGAGACCCCTCCCTGGGGTCGCATGGAGGAGTATCCTGTACTTGTTGCGGCAGCCATCATTGTGAGTGGGGGCAAGGTACTTGTTTCCAGGAAGCATGAGGACTCCAGGTTCGGACCCGGCAAGTGGGAGTTCCCCGGAGGCAAGGTGGATTTCGGAGAGCATCCGGAAGCATCCGTAAGGAGGGAGCTGAACGAGGAGCTCGGGATCGATGTGGAGACCGGACCCCTTTACGAGATTCTTTCGCATGTGTATGAAATAGGAGGCGAGAAGAGACATGTGGTCATCCTGTTCTACCTGTGCCGCATCGTCGATGGAACCCCTTCGTCACTGGAATCCCAGGAGTTCGCATGGGTGGACAGGACCGAATTGGGATCGCTGTCTTTCGTGGAGGGGGACCTGCCCATTGTCGATATGCTTCAAAATGACAGCGGTGTCTGGAGCATCCGGGGTCAGGACAGGAAGATATGAACGAATACCTTTGCGTTTCCCATGTAGTTTGAAAGAAGCGCCATCTCGTCCGGCATGTGCGCCGAGTCCTCCATCCTTGACCATACGGCAGCCGGATATCCGGCCCGCCGGAGGATTGCCGCACATGTTCCTCCCCCTATTCCCTGGGGTTTCGCCTCAATGCCGTATACCTTCTTCACAGCATCCTTTATGATTTTCACCACCGGATGGTCCGGAGGCGTGGGTGGTGCGGCCTGATCGTACTGCATTGTCTCGATCTCCATCTTCACCCCGTGCTTCCGCGAGTGCTCCTCGGCCCTCTTTCTGATGTATTCTAGTACCTCCGACACATCGTATCCGGGCATTATCCTGCAGTCCATGTAGCTGGTATCCTCACCCGGGATTGTGTTCACATTCGGGACGTTGGCATCCCTCTTGGTGGGCGAGAAGGATGAAATGGGGTAATCGTACATCTCGTCCTTTTCAGGATATTTCCGACCCAGTTCATCGTGGATCTCCACAAGGAATCTCATTGCAGCGAGGTTCGCGTTGACACCCTTGTCGGGAACGGACGCATGGACCTGTTTCCCCGACGTTCTTATCCGGAGCCACATGATGGACTTCTCGGCCACCTCGATCATCGTACCATCCGGTTCCCCCGCATCTGGGACGATGAACAGATCATCCCTCGAGAAAAGATCCCCGTGTTTCTCGAGGATATGGACCATGCCCTTTTTCGAGCCAACCTCCTCATCGGCCACAAGGAACAGGTTCACATCCCTCTTCGGGCGGATGCCGGATCGGAGTATCGATCGTGCGGCAAAAAGGGCACTGACAAGGTCCTGGCCGTTGTCCTCGACCCCCCTTGCGTACATTCTGTCCCCTTCCACCCTCAACGTCCAGGGATCCCCTGTCCATTTATCCATGTCCCCGGGCGGCACAACATCCATGTGGGCAAAGACCCAGATCTTCGGAAGGGACCGGTCTCTACCGTATATTCTCAACAATATGTTCGGTCTCCTTCCATCGGGGACCCTGTAATCCGGCGTGTCGTATCTCTCGATGGAATCGAATCCCCAATCACCAACGAGCTCGAGTATCCTCCCGGCCTTTTTCATCTCCCCCTCCCCTCCGGATTCGGGGGCAATTGCCGGGATGGAGAGTATCTCTCTCGTGAAGGCCACAATGTCATCTCTCATTTCATCCAGTCCGGATGCGATATCTTCAGCATTCATCCGATCACCAGTGTCTGGTGTGATGGGTGGTTTATTATTTTACATTATAGCATATCCACCCGGGCAATCTCCAGAGGTCTTTCACCCTGTCAGGATGGAGTTCCCGCCCCCTGTCAGATTCTAAAAATGGCCCACACGGGTCTGTGGTCCGATGCCCCCGCGCCCGGTTCGATCCCCGCATCCACGACCTCCATATCAGGAGTGCAGAGGATATAATCGATATGCTCCCTCTCCAGGTCCAGACCCTCTGCGGGAAAGGTGGGATGAAACGGGTCCTCCCTCCCCTTCTCCGTGGAATGCCACGCACTGCGGAATGAATAGGATGAAGTGTTCAGGCCCGCCCCGTTCCCGAATATCTCGGCGTTCAGGGGTGCCATCATCTCCTCGTCCGGTTGAGTGTTGAGGTCTCCACCCACGATCATCGATGAATTCCCGAAACCGGAGATGATGTTGAAGAGGTCCCCGAACTGCCGCGTCCTTTCCTCCTCCTCCAGCCCCATGTGCAGGTTGATGAGGAATAGATCCATCGAGCCCAGATTCGCCCTGCATGTTACCGCTATTCTCTGGATGTCCGTCGAATGGAGCTTGAAGATGCGAATCTCATCAAGGGGGAACCTTGACAGGATTGCCGTTCCCGGGTTCCCGAGTCCGGGGTCGGAACCCCTGAGATAGTACATCTCGAGATTCCGTGCCAGATAGGCGCCCGGGTCGAAATTTCCCTGGTTTATGAGAAGGGAATCCGCTTCCTGCAGGAATACGATATCCGGTTTCAGCCTCTCGAGCTCCCTGAGGTGAGGTGTGGGGTCCACCCTTCCATCGTTGGAATAGCCGTGATGAATGTTGTATGTGACCACTGTAAGTGTTTCCCCCGCCTCAAGGGGCGAGGAATCCACATCTAGGTTGTAGAGGAACAGCGTTGAAGCTCCGGATAACAGTATGAACACCATGCAGAAGCTGCCCAGGGTGAGGAACAATCCCTTGAGCCTTTTCGACCCCATCCGTATCCTTCTGAGGCGTGATGACCCTTCCGCGGCATCGAGTGTGGGGGAGCCCCTGGTCTTCACGTTTGGTCTTTGAAGGGTGAGGGCCGGTTCTTCAAGTTTCTTCTTCGAGCATGAGAAGCCGCTGAAGGCCAGGAGGGCCACGGAGGCCAGCATGAACACCGGGATGCCTCCCTTGAAGATCGAACCGAGCGGGAGGAAGGACCAGTTAAGGGAGAACGAGATAAGCACAACATGGAGGAACCCCAACCCCAGAGCAATGGAGACGATCTTTCCGAAATGACCGGGAGATGCTCTTTTTCTCCTCTTCCCGGGAAATCCGATGACCTTCACGGACCCGTCGCTTCGTCTGATCTCCATCGGTTCGCCAGCGAAAGGAGCGGGATCGGAGAGTGCGTCCATTATCAACCACAGGTCCACGAGTGCCATCCACACGAATGCTCCCGGTATCACTCCGGTGTTCAATTTCAAGAAGAAGAGATTGACCCCTCCGGCTACAAGCACGAGGCCTCCCAGAATCGAACCGAAGGGGGAGGAGAACCCTCTTCTAAGGGCAAGGAGCCACGACATTCCCGATAGAAGGGAGAAGACGAACAGCCCCATGGAGAGGACCGTGAATGATAACGCGGTGGTGAATTCCTCCCCTGTCCATCCGGATACAACGTGGGGATCGATCAGGATGCCGGAAGAGACCATCAGGAATGCCCCGAGACCCAATGCGGGAAGCCAGGAATCCGCCCCCCCGCCGGAGATTGTGTATCCGGGTTCCTCGTCTCCCCTTCTTGTCCGGTCCAGAAGATGGCTTCCCCTGAGTCCATAGATGAGAAAGCCGAATCCCAGACACAGTACACCTGATATCCCGGGTGCAAGGGTCGCCCCCATGGCCCCGGGTACTATGGATATATCCAACCCACTCCCGAGCCCCCTCATTATGACCATGAGCATCAGTGCCAGGGAGAAGGAGGCGGTTATCGAATGGGACGAGAAAAGGTCACCATCGACCTCTCTCTCCCTCCTGTGAAGTGCAAGCAGCAGGGCGAACATCAATGAGGATGAAACGAGTGTAACGGTGGAAAATATCAGATGGTATGGCTGCTCCAGACCGAATCCCATCGGGAGTCTTGCGGTGGCAGTGACAGCCCCCAGGATGATGAAAGTGGTTCTCCATCCCAACCTCTTTACGGGATACCGGATGAAGGAAGGTACCAGAAAAACAAGGATGATCGATACGGAAGTTGTGAGTCCCATGGCCACCAGATTGTAGTAGTATATCGAGGAAACGGTTTCCTTGTAGGATTGGAGAAGGAACAGGAAGATGAGGATTGCAATGATGTGATAAAGGACAACCTCGAAACCGAAGACCCTGACCGCCTGACCCGTTCCGGCCCTTCCTCCGTCACCCTTCAGTTCATTCCCCCTGCCTTCCGGCGTTCTCCTAATGTATATATCCATTTATCTCATTGTTGGTCCGATGGATGGTTGGATGATATGCTGGAATTTCCCGCTTTCAGACATGTTGACTGGATAAACAGAAGACAGGCACCAGCATTCGATCTTGCCTGGTCCAATATCAGACCGGACTGGACGGGTTTCATCAGGGACAGGTTGGATCCCGGTCTTCTATCCTTCTCCTCACCCCGGGGTGTGGAGGATCTGGTAGAACATCTTTCCGAGCTTTACGGCGTGGACGGATCCCGGATAATGCTCACGAACGGATGTTCCGAGGCCAACTGGATCGCAATGGTATCATCGATCGGCCCCGGATCCAGGGTGTTGGTGGAAAAACCGATCTACAAGCCTTTGATGGAGATCCCCCGGGCATTGGGGGCAGGGATAATCACCATAAAGAGGAGGCCGCCCCGTTTCGAGTTCGATCTGGATGAAATGGACCGAAAGCTCTCTGGCGGCATCGACCTGTTCATCATGCAGAACCACAACAATCCCACGGGAAGGGCCCTCTTCGAGGAGGAGTTGAGGGACATAGCCCGAATACTCGGGAAACACAGGGTCCCGGTCCTTGTTGACGAGGTATATCGGGATTATGCCATGACATTCACGGGAGCGGGGGCGGTCAGGGCATTCCCCTCCATGGTGGAGATATACGACAGGGCAATAATCACATCCTCGATGACGAAGGTTTACGGTGCGGGAGGCCTGATGAGCGGGTGGATGGTGGGCCCGAGAAGAATACTGAACAGAGCGGCCAGGAACAAGATGTATACGGTTCCGATGACCAACCCCATCTCGCATTACATAACCCTTGACATACTGAGAAACGCACACCGTGTGCTCCCCGGGTATTTCGCCGGGATAAGGGAGAAGGAGAACCTTGTTTATCAATGGGCTGCCGGAAGGGGAGATGTCGTGTGGTCAAGACCTGACGGATGTGCGGTCGGGTTCCTGTGCTACGATCACCCGCAGGATTCCGTGGAATTGTGCGAGAGATTGTACAATGAGAAGGATGTACGGGTGATCCCGGGTGATTTCTTTCACATCGGCCGCGGTTTCAGGATAGCCCTTTCACCCAAGTACGAGATATTGAAGGAAGCCCTGAAAAGGATGGACGATCTCCTCGATACACTATAGGAATCTGTTGAGGGAGGAGTCCTCCCAACCGGACAGGAATCTGCTCTTGCCCCTCCACCCCTTCATGCCGCATACCCCGTTCACGGCTTCCACCAGTCCTTTCATGTCCGGCAGTTCGACGGGGGGGGTCCCCAGGGTCCGCCTCAATGTTTCCCTTATGACCCAAACACCCAGAGGCGCCCAGTATTCATCTGTGATCCACCTGATTACCGAAGCACCACCACATCTGCCCGATCTCTCCATGAACTCAAGAACAGCGAGTCTGGCAGCGTAGTATGCCCCGGTAATATTGGAAGCGTAACCTGACCTGCCCCTGGGCCCTTCGTGGTCCGTGATTATGTCACCGGCCCCCCATAGGGATCCCTTCTGCCACTGTTCCAGCATCTCGAATCTGAAAGGAGGGGGAAACAGGGCAACAAGGAAATGGTTTCCGAACCTGCTTCCACTGTAAAGGAGATATCTGTCAAGGGGAGGAAGATCCAGGACCGTCTTCTTCAGATTGTTTGATATGGTGTCATCGACAGCGGTTATGGACCATCTCGTAGGGACCATCTTTCTCCTTCTCTCCTCACCCAGAAGACCCACCGAGAACAGCCTTACCATATGTTCGAGAGGTATGCCTGACCGGTAGAGTTCCGCTGCGGTCTCCACTGCCCCGGCATCCGTGTCGGATACGGCTCTCTCCACCGGATTTGGAACCTTGGGATTCTCCTCTACCCTTACCCCCTTCACCTCGATGGAAGGCCCCATCGGCATGGTGATGGCATCCACCGAGGCCCCCCTCACTTCCCTGAGATCCCTTGTCAGAAGCATCTCTGTCTCGACGGACCTGGCGGAGAGGGCCAGTTCCCTGACGGAATCGAGTATCTTTCTACTCCTCCAAGGAAGAGCGGATTCGATTTCGTACAATGGTTCCGATGCGGGTGACCCGGGTTGGGATGAGAGCTTCACATTGACCTTGTGCTTTCCCCTGATGAGCAGGGATCTTATCGAATATATCTCATCGATCCGTCTGGAAAAGAGGAACTCCCCCTTCTCCAGTCTCTCGGGCATGGGAAGAGGGGTGGGTGATGCCAGCGGTCCGATGGACAGTTTGGGGTAACCATAACTGCCGACGAATACGGATGGTGGCGAGGGGCCCTCTATGGAAGTTCCTTCCACCCTGAAAGGTTCCACAGCTTCCCTGACACGGTCAAGCAGCGGACATCTTCCGAGTCCGCACAGGTCCTTTGTCCCCTTGCATCTGTGGCAGTACGGGAATACCATCACTTCTCTAGTGGCCGGGGAATATAATACATCTCTCCCTTCCCCCGTCACACAACATCTCTGTTCACCGACAAAGCTCAAATAATGGTTGTCTCATGGGTGGGCCTACAAGGTGATATCGTGCCAAGGGAACTGGATTTGGAAAAGATGCGCCACGGGACCGAGCTTCTGAAGAGAGGTTTTGCAAAGATGCAGAAGGGGGGCGTGGTCATGGACGTCACAAATGCGGAACAGGCCCACATTGCCGAGGAGGCGGGCGCAGTGGCCGTTATGGCTCTCGAGAGGGTTCCGGCCGATATAAGGGCCCAGGGAGGGGTGGCAAGAATGGCCGATCCGACCAAGATACTGGAGATCATGGATGTGGTATCCATTCCGGTCATGGCCAAAGCCCGGATTGGACATTTCGTGGAAGCTCAGATACTGGAATCTCTCGGTGTGGATATGATAGATGAGTCGGAGGTCCTCACCCCCGCCGACCCATCATATCACATAGAAAAGAAGAAGTTCAATGTCCCCTTCGTTTGCGGTGCAAGGGACCTCGGTGAGGCCCTAAGGAGGATCCACGAGGGCGCCGCAATGATAAGGACCAAGGGAGAGGCCGGAACGGGAGACGTTATAGAAGCTGTCAGGCACCAGCATGCGATCATGGGCATGGTCAGGTCTCTGAAGGGCATGACCGAACAGGAGCTCTTCCGGGTCTCGAGAGACATACAGGCCCCTTACGACCTTGTATTGGAAGTGGCCGAACTTCAGAGACTTCCGGTTGTCAATTTCGCGGCAGGGGGGATCGCGACTCCGGCGGATGCTGCCTTGATGATGCAGATGGGTGTGGACGGAGTGTTCGTCGGATCCGGGATATTCAAGTCCAAAAAACCTGAAATGATGGCCAAGGCAATAGTTGAGGCCACCACACATTACGATGATCCCTCCATCCTTGCCGAGGTCTCCAAGGGTATCGGAGACCCCATGAGCGGGATAAATGTGGCGGATATACCGGAAGAGAAACAGCTTCAGCATAGAGGATGGTAATTACGGACCGTTCCAAAAAAGATTAATACCCCACCCTCCATGATAAATGGGGTGCATAGGACATAAGTCCCTTTCATATACGTACCTCTAAGCCAGGTACCCCAAGATTGAAACTTGTTGGGCCGTCCGCCAGGCCTTTGCCTGTGCATCCCACATATGGTGAAGAGAGGTGGGATGATGAGGAGTATCGAAAAAGCCGAGCAGACCCTGAAAAACTGCCTTGGACTAAGGAGGTCCGACAGGGTTCTTATTCTATGCGATCGGAACACTCTTCCAATCGGGCAGATATTCTTCGACGCCTCGGAGAAGATGACGATGTCCCCCCTTCTCATCGAGATGCCCATATCCGACCATCACGGAATGGAACCGTCCAACACGGTGGCCGATGCCATGATACATTCCGACATCATCATAGCTCCCACAACATTTTCGATAACCTATACCAACGCCACACGTGCCGCCCTTGCAAGGGGATCGCGGGTCGTGACGATGCCGGGGATAACCATGGAGATGATTCGCGAGGGAGGACTGGATGCGGATTATCCGAAGATCGCAAAGGACATAAAAAGATTGGGGAAGAGATTCCAGAGGGCCCGGGAGATATGGATCACGTCCGAACAAGGTACCGACCTTCATGCCTCGATAGAGGGGAGAAGGTGGATAACGGATGACAACGGGCTGTGCAACAGGAGAGGGATGATAACCAATCTGCCTGCCGGGAAGCTATTCATCGCTCCTAACGAGAAGTCCGTGAACGGCAGGCTTGTGGTGGACGGGGTGTTCATACCGAGGGTATCCGGAATCGTCGAGATGGATGTGAAATCGGGGGTCGCATCCAATATCAAGGGTCCCGGAAAGATATCCGAACTTCTTAATAGATCCAGATGCGGAAGGACCATCTGCGAGATCGGTATAGGGATGAATCCTAGGGCCAGGATAGTGGGAAACCTTCTGGAGGATCAGAAGGTGAAGGGTACGGTTCATGTCGGATTCGGGGACAACTCCACATTCGGGGGTGATATCTCATGCGACATGCACAATGACGGCATGCTTCTGAAACCCACCGTCATGATCGATGATACATTGGTCGTGAAAAAGGGGAAGTTCGTTCTCAAGATCTGACCTTCCCGACGATAATATCTTTATACCATGTCCACATCAAACAATCCCAGCGGAGGCGCCAAGATGACATCAATCTCCCCGGAGGACAGAAATGAGATCGTCAGGAGATTCGAATCCCTCAAGGAGCCTGTTACAATCCTTTTCCACAAACCGGAGGGGAAGGAGAATGATTTCTCCGATTTCCTATCCGCGCTGGAGGATATATGTTCCATGAGCGAGCTCCTTTCCACCATGGATATGGTGGAGATGGAGACCGATGAGGATCTGATCCATGATGTCGATATGTTCCCCGCGCTTGTTCTTCTGGACGGAAACGGGGACCATCACGGCATAAGATTCTACGGGATACCATCCGGAAAGCTGTTCGAGGTGTTCATCGATACGATCGTAATGATCTCGAGCGGGGAGGATGGTCTCGAGAAAGGTGCAAAGGAGAGGGTGATGGCCCTCGACGAGAACAAGCTTCTAATCCTGTGCACTCCCGGGGTACCGGGCCTCGGTCCTTTCCTGATGAACTGCATGAGGATGGCCTTCGTCTCGGAAAGGATAGAGTGCGGTGTCGCGGATCTTATTCAGTTCCCGGAGCTCGCCGAGGAATACCATGTCCTTGACATGCCCAAGACAATATCCAATTCCCAGCTTAGATTCAGCGGTATATATTCCCTGGACGAGACGCTCGAGATACTCGAAAAGAGAATCGGGGATGCGGAGGATTGAAGGGGCACTTCACAAGCGCGTCCGCCACCCTTGCAGGATGAAGGATGCAGTTCGATCCCGGGGAATGCGGGTTCGGATCTCATTCGTTGAAGAGGTCCTTCTTGATCGCTTTAATGAATTTGGCACAGCGGGCCAGCTGGCCGTTCATGAAGGATTCCTCTGCCTTGTTGAACAGGGATTCCATTTCCCGATCCGCCATTCCCCTCTTCCTTCTCTTTGAAAGTTCCCGATCTATGCTGAGCAGGGCCCTTGTGATCTCCATGTGCAGTTTTGTCACCTTGACCGCGGAAGAGATTGCAAGCCTGAACTCTCTCAGAGCTCCCGGATTGTCCCCTCTCTGAAGATGCGCCAACCCCCGGCCGTAGAATGACATGGACTCATCCAGCCTCAGGTTCTTGGGGAGCTTGCCGTAGAACGTTTCCAGTTTCTTCTTTGCATTCTTTGCGCTCTGCTCGGGTGAAACACTCTTTTGCGAGGTCCTGTCCATCTCGATGGCCTCATCCATGATGCCGGAGATGTTTTCCATATCCAGCTCCGAGCTTTTCGACCATGGCAGTCTCTCCACCCCCCTCCCCCCGTCATCGACATTCCTACCCTTCTTGATGGAATCCTTTTCTTCCATCTTCCTTATTCTCTCCCCCGCGATGAGCCTTGCCACTCCTACCAGGTTCTCATCCTTCTTCCCCTTCTCATTTCTCCGTTTTTCACTTTTTCTCCCCAAGGTACCATGAGTCTTTCCCCTCCCAGATTGAGGGGGTTTTTTGGAATCGACAGATGATGCAGGGTCTTCCGTATCATCTCCGTCAAGCATTCTCTTCTTCTGGGCCAGGTCCAGGCCGAGTCTCTGTATCCCCCCCATTCTCCCCCTGGGGGCCCTTCCCGGAGGCGTCTCCCCCTTTCTCGCGCGCCTTCTTACCAGGATCTCCATGCCCTCATCCATTGTTCCCCCTCCTGTACGGGCAATTGTTGTCTGGCGTTTGATCTTGTCCATCTGCCCCTCCACCCTTTCCCACACCCTGAAGAATCTCTGATGGTCCTCCTCCTGGTAAAGCTTCCTGAGGCTCAGGAGGTCTCTCTGGAGAAGCCTGTCCGGGAATTCCATGTCGAAAGCGCCCATCTCCTCGAGTGACTTCAGCCGTTTCTTTGCTCTCCATATGCTTTCAAGTCCGAGTATCCTCTCCTTCAGCTCCCTCACGATCTTTGATGATGACTCGATTTTCTCGGGATCCTGCGACTCGTAGAGTCCGGACGTGGAATCGAGGAGCTGCTTCAATTCCTTTCCTATGCCGTCTATCCTTTCCTGGAATTCGGGGTCACCTATCTCCTCGAGGAGTTCTCCGAAGAGATCGTCAAGCTCACTGATGTCGGAAAGAATCTCCTCTATGTTCTGGATCTGTTTTATGGACAGGAACTCGCTCAGCCTTCCCTCCAGGGATGCCATTTCTTTTCCGCATCCTTTCGTTTCTCCTTTCTTGATCCTTTTGGCAAGGTCCTGGACATCCTTTACGATGGCTTTGGCCTTCTCGTCCTGGAAGGATATGACGCTTTCGACGATTTGGGAGCATCTGGTCAGGTAGGCCCTTTCCGTCGCCCGTTCTCTCGCTTCATCCAGGAGTTTCTCCGTCTTCCCGAATTCGACGGGAATGGAAGCCAGGTCCCGCGATCTCACCGCATCTTCCAGTCTCGCCATCTGCTCCCTTATTGATTCGATCTCCTCCTCGGGAAACAGTCCATCCATCTGTTTGATGAGGTCATCAGCCAGTGAATCGTATTCATCGAAGAGTGATAACATTCCCTGACTGAACCGGTCCAGGAGTGTATCCCTGAGCTTTTTGACCTTCTTCAGATGTTCCTCCGTAACGGCCCCTTTGGAGGTTTTCAGCAATCTCTTGTACCCTTTCGGAAGGGGACGCATGTCTATTCCGCAGGATTCGGCGGATGAGAGAAGGGTATTTATGTAATCCTTCAGAGAGTTGAAACTCCTTTTGAGAATATCGTCCCTGATCCTTTGGAGTTCCTCCGAAGCTTTCCGGATGGAACGGTAGGCATCACGTTCACTACCAGTTTCGAGAAGCACCTCCGCACGGTTGGCCAGGGAGAGAACCTCCATCATTTCCTTCTGGGTCCCCCCCATGTCAAGGAGACGCTCGACCTCCATACGGATGCCTGAATCGTGGTCAATGATCTTTTCCGTCAGCAGGTCCCTGATCTTTCTCTCCATCTCGGCCTCGAGCTGTGAGGCCTCCTCGAGTATCTCCAGTGATGAGATCTCGGAGCTTCTCTCCTCGAGTTCGTTCACGACCCTCCTGTCCCAGGAGAGGTCGAATTCGAATCCCTCTCCCTCTTTGAGAAGATCTTTCAGGATGGAAATCCTTCTGTCTATCTCGGGGGAGAGCTTTTCCACGTAGAATTCCTGGATCAGATTCTGCAGTTCTGCAAGGGATGATACGGCGGGGATCAGACGCCCTTTCACATCTTTATCCTCCAGGGTGGATCTCGCGGATTCAAGGAGCTCATTCCAGTGATCCACACTGACACCGAGCTCCCTCAGCCTCTCTACCTCGCTCACCGAATCGTACAGACTCTCCTTCAGATCTTCCAGATAATTCTCGATGAGCAGTCTCTCGACATTCTCGTTCACCTCCCCGAGGAGAGTTTCCGCAAGGTGAAGGTTTCCACTTGCGAGTGAACGCTCTATCACCCTTCTGACGGGCTCCACATTCCGTGCTATCTCCTCATCAAGTCCGATGGATTCGATATCCTCAAGTAATTCATTCAGTGAATTGACCCTCTTTTCCATTTCCTCGACATGGACCTTTCTCTCCAGTTCAGAGATCTCTTCAAGGAAACCCGACACGATCTTGTAGAGCTCCGCGGAACCCTTTTCCGACCCCACCTTCTTTTCGGCTCCCCGCATCTTTCTTTTCCAGGATCTGACGTTGTGTCCTTCCTTTTCCAGTATGACCAATTTGTATTCGATCTCCTTGAGGGTGTTCTCGACCTCCTTCCTGTAGTATGCTTCCGAGTCCTCGCTGTATGTCCTGGTGAACTCAAGATAACCTTCCAATATTATCCGGGGGCCCCTCACGAAGCTCTTTCGATACTCATCGAGCTTTCTCTTCAGCCGTGATGTGTCGAACCGCCCCTCCCCGTTCCTCAGGAGTCGCTCCATCTCCACGAGCTTATCCTCGAAGAACCTCTTTCCCGCGTCATTCCAGTACTCCTCAAGGGCCATCTGTATCTCCTTGAGTTTGAAGGACGCTCCCTTGAGGTCCCCTTTCTTTTCGAGTTTCTTCACCTCATTAAGACGGGACACGAGTTCCTCATTTCCCAGGCCGACCTCCTCAAGCTCTCCGAGTCTTTCTTCAATCTCCTTGAGCAATCTCTGCTCGGATCTTCTGTCCATCGTTTTGAGGTCGCTCAGGAACGGCGCCAGTTCCAGGGCTATCTCCTTTCCGTCGAAGTATCTCTTTTCTTCGAGGCAAAGTTCCATCTCCTCCACCTTGTCCCGAAGGTGGTGATGGAAGGAGTCGTCAACCTTGAACTTTCCGAGAACCTCTATGAATGATTCCAGCTGCTCCTTCAGGGATATTTTCATATTTCCCAGAACCCTGATCAGAGAGCCGATATCATCCAGGAGTTCGGGGTCCCCCGACACCTCCACCTTCTCCGATATCTCCTCCATGAAGAGACGGATGTTCTCGAACTCCTTCTTCAGTTCATCCCTGTAGGAGGGAATATTCTCATTCGAATTCACGAGAGTGTTCAATGAAGAAGCAATGAACTTGAGGATTCCGGACCATGAAATGTGTATGTCCAGGTCCCTTGCGGCATTGTAGTATTTCATTGCCCGGGAGATATCCCCCATCTTCAGGTTGATCTCCCCCATTGCCAGAAGTGCCTCGAAATCCCTGGGATGCAGATCGAGTATCCTGCTGTACATTTCCATGGATGTTTCAAGGTCCCCCAGCTTCATCATTATCTGTGCCATCTGCCGGAGAACTTCCTCGTTGTGGGGGTAGAGTTCCACGGCCTTTGTCAGAAGCTCTCTCGCGTCATCCAACTTTCCGTTCATGAAGAGAACCTTGGCAAGGGAGACCAGTGCCCGGTCATCTTCCGGTATGAGGTCCAGAGCCCTTTCAAGGATATCGGAAGCCAGCTTCGGTTGTTCGGATGCTATCAGAGAGACCCCCGCATCCACCAGATTGGAGGGGTCTGTAAGGGGGTATCTCAATCCCTTCTGGAATGTTTCCACGGCATCGGTTTCCCTGTGCAGATCGGAATAGATCAGTCCCAGACGGATCCAGGAATCACCGAAATCCTCCTTGGCAGCTATCGAGCCGTTGATGGATCGCAGTGCTTTCTTGCTCTCCCCGAGTTCATGTTCCAGATGCCCCTTCAGGTAGAGCAGGAAGAAATTGTCCTCGTTCTCCGAAAGAAGGATGTTCACCTCACGGAGCTTTCTTTCAAGACCGCCCGAGAAGTACTCCTTGAAATCCATGGCCGGTACCTGCCGGTTCCTGAAAGCTTCCAGACACATCTCGCAGGCTGGAAGCTCCCCTCTTGTTTTTCTCTCGGAACCGCAGAACGGACATCTCAATCTATTCACCCTGCCCCTTCAGATCATTTTACTCCCTTCTGGATTTCAACCGGACCTGCAGGATGTAAAAGGGTCTTTCCCTAGATATATTTTTCATCATAGGAAATTCGAAGCATCCGGTCGATCATCTCTTTGAATACACCTTAATTCCTCTTACACACGATACATTGAGGGGGGGTTAGAGGTTCGGATACGAATGTATTGTCATTCGTGTCCGATTGTTCATCATTCGGAATTGAAATTCTCAAAGGAGAATATTGAAACCTTCGGTTGGTTCGCCGTATTTTGGTTTTTCAATGAAATGAACGGTATCTTCACTGGTCGGGGAACATCAAAGATCAGGAAGATAGTATATATTCAACAAGTGAGTCCATGGGGAGTTCGGTCTGGGACCTGGTTCGCAGATCCTTAAGGGAAACAGTGTTCTTTCGGGTCTCCTCCTCACCGAGGATAACAAGATATCTGCAGCCGGAGGAAAGGGCTGAGGAGATGGAGCGTTTGAGATTACGTTCGGAGGTCTCCATCACGCATGTGATGCCCGCCTCCCGGAGGGTCATGGATATCTTGAAAGCCCTGTCAAACATCCCGTTGTCAAGTGGGGCCACGTAAACCTTTTTGTCATCCGTTCCCTCGGGTTCGGGAATGGCCCCCCCTCCCAGCGCAACCATTATCCTGTCAAAACCGAGTCCGAACCCGATCCCTTCCACATCCCCTCCGAAGACGGATGTCAAGGAGTAAGCCCCACCACCGCAAATCTGTTTCTCCGCACCAAGATCCGGGGAATCTATCTCGAAGACGATGCCGTCATAATAATCAAGTCCTCTTGATATCGACGGGTCCATCCTGACCCTCGCTCCGGATTGGAATAGAAACGACATGACCATCCGAAGTTCATCCGCGGTTTTCTTCAGGTTTTCATCTTCGTTCAAGGCATTGTCGAGTATCCGTTCGTATTCGTCCTCCCCGTATGTCGAGGTGACCAGGGATATCAGTGATTCCGTATCTTTCTCCCCAGTATTCTTCAGGAGCTCCCTTATGGAAGCTTCATCCTTCTTGTCGATGGCTATCATCAGCTCCCTGTCCACGGAGGGATCCAGGCCCCATCTCTTGAGCATGGTCCCGAGCAGTTCGACATGTCCCACCCTTACCTCGAACTTTGAAAGTCCCGTGCTCTTCAATGAGGAAATGGCCGCAAGAATCACCTCTGCAGCTGCCTGGGGGGTCCTTTTACCTATATATTCGACCCCCATCTGCCAGAACTCCCTGTATCGCCCTTTCTGGGGTCTCTCGTATCTGAAACAGTTTCCGAAATAGAATATCCTGAGCGGTTTGGGTAGATTTCTGAGATCGGAGTAGTAGAAGCGCATCACCGGGGCTGTAAGTTCCGGTCTTAGTGCGAGCTCCCTGCCCCCCTTGTCCTTGAAAATGTAGATCTGGTCAATGATCTGCGGACCAGACCTTGCAATGAACAGATCGGAATGTTCGAAGGTGGGGGTGGCGATCTCTCGGTATCCGAACGATGAGATGGATTGACGCATCCTCGATTCCGCCCAGCGTCTGGATGCCATCTCTTCGGGGCCAAAATCCCTTGTGCCTCTGGGTCTCTGGAATTGAGCCATCTGCCCTCACCTTTTCATCGGCAAATGAGTTCATTGTATATATAAAGCGAACTTTGGTCATCCGTCCCCGCGAGCAAGGGTATATCTGCCCCGAACAGGAGAAGGTTCCGGTCCATTGCTTTAAGCAAATATTATATAGGGGATGCTTCTTACTCCCCTTCCCCCAAGGGTAATACGGGTCATTCTGGCCCATGTTTCCATTGGGTTCTCGGTGCACCCCGCGAGTGGGACCAATGTCGTGGGGGAAGGAGAAAGGTGGAGGCGCTCAGCCAATGACACCAATGATCTCGATCATATGCATCCTGGACGTTAGTTGAGCCGGTAGTTTTGCGGTTGCTACGTCGTTTGGTGGATGGCTTGGCTCGGGCGCCGATGAAGGTCGTACCAAGTTGCGATATGCGAGGGGTAAGCACATGGAGCTTTTAATCCCTTGATTGCCGAATGGGACTTCCTGGCGTAAGCCAACCCCACTAGGGGTAGGGAACCCGGGGAATTGAAACATCTTAGTACCCGGAGGAAAAGAAATCAATAGAGATGCCGTAAGTAGAGGCGATCGAAAACGGCACAGGGCGAACCGAATCCCTCATGGAAACATGGGGGAGATGTGGAGCGGCCTGGTTACATCTTCGCTCTCGAACCGGAAATCGGTTTGGAACTCCGTGCCATAGAGGGTGAAAGCCCCGTACGGGTAAGAGAGAAAGATGATTTCCAGGATCCAGGAGTACCGTACGTTGGAATTCGTGCGGGAAGATGGGTGCCAGAAACATCCAACCCTAAATACGTCCCGAGACCGATAGTGCATTAGTAGCGTGAGTGAAAGCTGAAAAGTACCCTTGACGGGAGGTGCAAAGACCCTGAAACCAGACGATTACAGACTGATAGGGCGGGAAAGGGAAACCGCCGTCCTATCGTTCGTCTCGAAAAACGAGCCAGGGAGTTCCGTTCAACGGCGAGGTTAAGTGGTTCATCCACGGAGCCGAAGGGAAACCGACCGCCCGCAGCATTGCGAGGGGCGGGGTGCGCTCGCCCGGAGTCGTTGGAGGGATACCCGAAGCCTGTCGATCTATACCTGGGCAGGATGAAGCCTGAGGAAACTCGGGTGGAGGTCCGAACCGTTGCTGATGTGCAAATCGCTCGGATGACCTGGGCATAGGGGTGAAAGGCCAATCTAGGCAGGCTATAGCTGGTTCCTCCCGAAATATCTCGCAGGATAGCCTCAAGGGAGATGGTCCGTGCTGTAGAGCACCATATGGGTGTTTAGGGGAAGAGATTCCTCGGCATCCTAATGAACTCCGAATGTGCGGACGTTGTAGATCTTGGGAGTGAGGGCATCTGGCGTAAGGTTGATGTCCGAAAGGGGAACAACCCGGCCCGGCGTTAAGGTCCCTAAGTGTCAACTAAGTGTGAAGGTCAAAAAGGGTCCATGGTCCAAGACAACTGGAAGGTGGGCTTAGAAGCAGCCACCCTTTAAAGAGTTCGTAACAGATCACTAGTCGAGATCATGGGCATTGAAAATGGACGGGGCTAAGTTGACCACCGATACGCTGGATATTCGAAAGAATATATGGTAGGGAGGTGTCGTGCGTGGGTAGAAGCAGGGTCGTGAGGTCCTGTGGACCGCGTTCGAATAAGAATCCTGGTACAAGTAGTAGCAAAGAACGGTGAGAATCCGTTCAGCCGGAGGGGCTAGGGTTCCTCGACAATGTTCTTCAGTCGAGGGTTAGTCGGTCCTAAGGCTTACCTTAATCGGGAAGGCCGAAAGGGAAACAGGTTAATATTCCTGTACCTGGCAGTATTTTGCCCCTGGGGACGGATCGGGATAGGTCTTGCAGGTTCACCAGCCTGTTCAAGCGAAGTAAACCCATGGAGAGTTGTAATGACGAGAAGTGGGTCAAGGCGCGAGTAGGATGGCGTTACGCCGTCTAAGGCCGACTCCTGGTTCCCGTGAAAACCCCAGTGGGGTCGTGCTGTCAGTCCGTACCGAGATCCGACACAGGTGCCCCTGGGTGAGTAGCCCAAGGCTTGTTGGTCCAACCGACGCGAGGGAACTCGGCAAATTAGCCCTGTATCTTCGGTATGAGGGGTGCCAGCTCCGTGAAGAGCTGGTCGCAGTGACAAGGGGACTCCGACTGTTTAATAAAAACATAGGTGGCAGCTAGTCCGAAAGGATGTGTATTGCCGCTGAATCCTGCTCAGTGCCGGTATCTGAAACCCCGTTCCAACGGGACGAAGGACCGGTAAACAGCGGGGGTAACTATGACCCTCTTAAGGTAGCGTAATACCTTGTCGCTTAATTGGCGACTTGCACGAATGGCCCAACGAGAGTCCCGCTGTCCCCGCGTCGGATCCAATGAAAATGACTTACTGGCGCACAGTCCAGTACCTTCCAAAAGGAAGCGAAGACCCCGTAGAGCTTTACTGCAGCCTGTAGCTGCCGTACGGATCGGGATGTGCAGCGTAGGTAGGAGACGTCGAAATCCGGACGCCAGTTCGGATGGAGTCGCAATATGAGACACTACCCTTCTTGGTTTGTACGGCTTACCATTTAGGTGGAACACCTATAGGTGGGCAGTTTGGGTGGGGCGCCACGCCCTCAAAAAGATAACAAGGGCGCCCAAAGGTCAGCTCAGGTAGGTCAGAAATCTACCGTTGAGTGTAAGGGCAAAAGCTGGCTTGACGTGAACATGCACCACAAATGTTCACGATGCGAAAGCAGGGCCTAACGAACCAATCACCCTTATTTCTGAGGGGGATTGATAGCAGAAAAGTTACCTCGGGGATAACTGAGTTGTCTCCAGCAAGAGTTCACATCGACCTGGAGGCTTGCTACTTCGATGTCGTCTCTTCCTATCCTGGTGGTGCAGCAGCTGCCAAGGGTGGGGTTGTTCGCCCATTAAAAGGGATCGTGAGATGGGTTTACACCGTCGCGAGACAGGTGTGTTGCTATCTTTTGGAAGTGTTCGGTCTCTGAGGGGCAGGTCCCTTTAGTACGAGAGGAACAAGGGATCGCGGCCTCTAGTCTACCAGTTGTCCGGTAGGGCATTGCTGGGCAGCCACGCCGTAGAGGATAAAAGCTGAAGGCATCTAAGCTTGAAACCTCCCCTGAAAAGAGAGACCGTCAAGGGCTCCGATAGAAGATCGGTTTGATAGAGTCGGGGTGTAAGTGCCAAGGTTCGCCGAGGTATTCAGCCCGCGACCACTAACAGTCCGGATCGCATTCAAGACTGCCGGCTCAACCGTTTAACGGGATGCATATGACGAGAAATAACATTCGAAACAAGGGACTGGACGGTCACAGCGGTGGGGTTCACCCGGACTCATTCCGAACCCGGTAGTTAAGCCCACCCGCGTTCCTTATGGTACTTTGGTGCTCGCGCCCATGGGAAGTTTGGATCGCTGTCCGTCCCTTGTTTTACTCTTTGTTTTTCAACTGATCAATATTAATCATATCTGAGTTGAAAAACAAAGTCCGCACACCGGTGTTCATAAATGACGATCCGGTGCTGCAGGACCTCGAACCTGCGGATCGATGTCAGATCAACGCAAGCAGGTTACGAGATATTGGTTTCAACTGATCAATATTAATCATATCTGAGTTGAAAAACAAAGTCCGCACACCGGTGTTCATAAATGACGATCCGGTGCTGACCTGGAATTTTACAAGCAATAACGAATCGATATCGAGATTCCAGACCCGCTGAATGATGTGTGACATCAATGGTCTAATTCAGCTGGGTGTCGAGATTGCGAATCACTTAATGTTGCTGGCAGAAAGTTACCATTATGATCTGATTTACTTGGGACCATCATCGGGATTCCCTTATCTTGAACAGGATGTACAAAAAAAAGGGAGAGGTTCATTGAACCTCTCCCGGGTATTCATTCGCGGTCGTGTTCTTCTCAGATCTTCTTGGAGCTCTTGAGAAGCAGAGCAGCTCCCACCAGGATTATGATGGCCAGGATTATGATGAGCAGGGTGGAAACGATTGGATAATCGTTTACCCATTCCTTAACCAGGAAATTCCCCTGGACCTTCACTGTCCTGCTGACGGAATTGCTGTCTCCCTCTCCACTGGGGAGCTCGACCACTTTGTCTTCCGGATCGAGTATCACCTTCACCTTGTGTTCCCCGGCTTCCGCAATCCATGAGAAGATCACTGTTTTCTCGTCGGTCTCGTTGTCGCCATTCTTCACGGACCTCAGGGTGGATATCTTCTTGTCCTCGCCATCGATCTGGAGAAGAACATCAACATCCTCTGCGGGGATGTCTCCGGTGTTCTTTATCTTCACGATGATCGTGAGGACATCACCCTCGGTCGCGTGGTAGCCTCCCGAAGCCGAACCTCCCGAGAATTCTATGGCTCTTCCCTTGTCATTCTTCACGAATACGAGATCGGGGAAGAGGACCTCGAGTTTCAGGGTGGTCTTGTTCCAGTCGGTCGGCCCTCCCTCGCCCCTTGCGGCCACATCGATGTCTGTGGTTGACGAGGATGATACCTCGAATCTCGGGGCTTTCAGTGTCAGGTGAAGCCACGCGGTCTGTCCCTTGTCAAGGACAAGTGTGATATCCCGAATCTCGTCAATGTTCGTACCCGCAATGGCAGCGGCGGTGAAGTTCGGTGTGTAGTACACATCCGCCACCAGGTTGGAGATGGGTATGGGCTCCCTGAAGTCGTAGGGTCTGATGTTCGTGGTGAAGTCCGGTGTGTTGGCTACCGCCACGAACTTGCCCTCCCATCCGTCGTAGAGGACATCCATGCTGTCCCTGATGGGATCGTAGAGTTTTCCCAGTCTCACGTTTATCCTTTCAAGGCCGTTCCCGAAGTTGCTGACCTCGAGGATGAATGGCTTCTCCTGGTCGGGTCTTATCTGGTCGTAGAGGACGTTGGTCCCATCCAGTGTCTTCACCCGGATATCGTAGGTCTGATTCACATCCACCTTGACATACACGACCTTGGAGGATCCTCCGCCTGTCAGGTTCACACCGACCGTATACCTGCCGGTTCTGGTATCTTCCGGAACCTTGATACGCCCGTTGATGAATATGTTGGCCTTCCAGTCCAGTATGAAATCATACTTCTGGTATCCTTCAAGGTTGTAGAATGTGAGATTCCAGTCAAGGAGTATCTCGTATGCGTTTGGCATTATGGTATCCTCTCCGTTGCCCAGATTGGACACCTGGATGCGGAACCAGACATTCTGCCCGGGATCGACCTTCACCCCTTCCTTCTCTATGACAACGGCATCGAAATCATAGACATGATTGACGATAACCGTCAGAGGGGCCGAGGCCCGGTAATTGGTGGCACCTTCTATCACCCCTATGACGTTCAATACCAGCTTCTGGTTTGCTGCAACGTGGCCAGGAGCGGTGATCCTTATGGTCACCTGCTTGGTCTGCCCCTGATAGACGGGGACAGGTTCCACCTGATACTTGATGATCCAGCCTGGCTGTGCACCTTCTATGCTGAGTATTACGTTGATCACATCCTTGTTACCAAGGTTGGATATCTGCAGATAGAACTCCACCGTTCCGTTGGGATCCACGTATTTCGTCGAATCCTCTATCTTGAGCTGCAGCTCGTTGATCTCACCGACTATTATCAGCAGTTCGTCTGTCTTGGTGATATCCTCGATGACCGCGCTCTTCGATTTCAGGGACACCCCCTTCAGAAGAATGGGTATCTGTGTGTCCTTGGTGGCATCAATGGGGCATATCACCTTGACGGTGAATGTCATACCCGTGATACCTCCGAACACATCGTAGAGTGGAGGAGCCGTGAGGTTTTCCACGAGTATCGACGTATCCCCGTTCTCGATGAAGAACCAGTCCCATCCTGCATTCTTCGGCGGAGTGCTGAGGCTCAGTTCGTAGGAATCGTTCAGGTTGCCCTTGTTGAGAATGGATACGGTGTAGAGACCTTCCGCTCCCGGGTTGATCTTGTCCCATTTCTTACCTACGTTGGAATCAAGCGGGTCCGTGGACGGCTGTTTGAGATAGTTCAGCTCAAAGTCCACGAACAGGTCCAGTATTGTCAGCGTCGTTACCGTATCCGAAGCCCACTGATCTGCCGATGAGTTGGCAGTGACGTTGATCCTTGCCATCTCTCCGATCTCGCCCTCCCAGGGGGCATGGACTATCAACTGGACATCAGCTGTTTCCTGGGATGCCAGTTTCACATATCCCGGATTGTCGTTCCCCCTGTCCGGAGGCGTATCCAGTTCCGCTTTCCATCCCTTGGGTACCGAATCGGGTTCGATCGAGACGTAGATTGTATCCTTGTTGACCTCGGAGATGCCCTTTCCGGTGTTCTCGACGGTCAGGTTGTATGTGACTGTCGAGCCGGGCTGTACGGACTTCACGAGTGTGTCAAGCGCCTGTCCGGTCTCGGAGCTCTTCTTGGGATAGATATCGACACCGTAGGATGTCTGGGGATTGTAGAAACCGGTCCTGTTCAGGTTCTGGTGGAACTCGGGCC
>Ga0164318_10000989_pt1 | contig 24116 bp, 18 predicted proteins | sample GuaBasSedimGuay9_FD_113734 | JGI IMG/M metagenome (GOLD analysis project Ga0164318, IMG submission 113734) | Subseafloor sediment microbial communities from Guaymas Basin, Gulf of California, Mexico - Guay9, Core 4571-4, 0-3 cm | ecosystem: Environmental > Aquatic > Marine > Hydrothermal vents...
AAACTGCAGATCACATTCGGAATTTGTACAGGCATGAATGATATTCCGACCGCATTGACAATCCAGAAAGGAAACGTTCAGGACAAGAAACATTTTCGTTTCCCGTTTTTTACGATTTTTCAAGTGCCATTGACATTTGCGTTGGTAACAACTCATTTGTCAAATTGATATTCAGCACTTTTCACAGATTTGATCAGGTCTGAAAAGAGTCAAGTGGCGAGGTTAGGTATTATCATTCGTGTTCGATTTTTTAGCCGATACCACACACTGCGTGGAGATACTTATGGCCTTTGTATGATGCGGCCGCTGTCCCGTCCATCATCCTTCCATTCCGGCGAGGGGAATCTCCTCCTCGTCGAGCTCCTCCACCTGGTATTCCTCGGTGATGTCGAGTTCCTCTTCCTCCTCGAAGGATTCCTCCTCCTCGCCCTCTTCCTCCTCCTCGAATTTTGCACCGCACTCTGGGCACTCGGGCACGTCACCGGGTATCATGGCACCGCACTCCGGGCATTCGAAGAGGTCCTCCTCGAACTCGGCTCCGCAGTTGGGGCAGTCGAGCTCGTCGGATGCAACCACGAAACCGCAGACGGGGCACAGGAATTCACCCTCCGCAGGTTCCTGGTACTCGGGTTCCCTGTAGTGTCTTTCCCTTCCCGTCTGGAAGGCCGGCCTCCTGCCCCTCTCCTCTTCAACAGCCTCGACGGGCCGGGTGCTTCTTCCAAGGAACACGTAGACCAGTATGATGATGATGACTATCACGAGAAGAATGAGCAGCAGATAGCCGATGTTGAACTCACTGCCCTTGCTTCCCTCCTTCTCGGGTTCGATGGTTTTCAGGTCCATGGTTGATCCTGCGGTGATGGTCACCTCGGTCTCGTAGGTCTTGTAATCGGGTATCTCTATCTTCAGGATGTATGTTCCCGCCTCTATGCCGGTACCCTCGAACCTTCCGAGCTGGTTGACGTTCAGGATGATCGGGGTCCCTTCCTCCTTCTGGAGCGTGATGGTCACCTTGTCGGGCGGGAACGGTTTCCCGTCCTCGTCGAGAATGTAACCTTTCAGCGTTCCCGTTGTGATGAGCTGCTCGGTCTCGAATGACCAGGTGGTCCCCCTGAATATCTTTGTGGAGTCAAGTGCAAGGATATCGGGGCTGAGCGAGACCGAATACCTGCTTCCGTATTCCAGCGGTTGGGATGGTTTGAACACTGCGGTGTAGTTGCCGGGATAGTAGATCACGGTGCCGGAGATGGGTTCTCCGCCGCCGCCGGTCTTGAACACCTCGAAGGTGGAGGCCGAAATGGTTGTGGAATCCATGGCTTCGGGGAACACTGCCCTGATCCATGTGTTCACCGGGACCTCGCTCTGGTCATCGGCGGGATACCTTCCTGCCAGATCGATCTCTATGATCTGGGTCTCCGTGGTGAAGTTGGAGTAGAAGATATGGGGGAAGTTGTTCCCGTACAGGTCCTCCACGAGATCCGTCACGGTTATCCTGTAATCCGTCTGGTATTCGAGTGTGACCTGTGGTGACAGCAGGACGACATTATCCGAATCCACGAATGCGAAGGAGAGGGGAACATTGGAGCTTGTCGATAATTTGATGAGATACACGGTGGTCTCGTTGATTGTGGACTTGTTCACGGGCTTTGAGAACTGGAGGGTTATCGTGCCCGATACGGAGAATGCCAGCTCCCCGTCCGGAGGCGATATGGTCACCGTGAACGGGATCTCCTCCAGCTCCACATCGAGTTCGTTCCAGTACTGTTCCACGATTATGAACCCCGTCCTGGAATAATCCTGGTAGCCCTGGAGAGTGACAGTTATGTCCGCGGAGCCCGCCTTGATGGTATCGAAGGTGTAGTTCCCGTTATCGTCGGTCACCTCCACCACCGGGACCTCGCCCGGGAAGCTGACAGTCACTTCCGCACCGACAGCGGGAAGACCGTTGGGCAGGGTGACCCGGCCTCTCAGGCCTCCCACGGCCAATTTGTTGATGGTGACGTTCACAACCTTTGTAAGGCCCGATTCGACGGTCACCGTCGTGGAATTGGATGTACACCACGTCTTGGAGAAATCGAGCGTGTAGGTGCCGTCGTCTATGTTCTCGAACGAATAGAATCCGTCCGCGTCCGTCAGCGTCTCTCCGATCTGGAACATGCCGGAGAGGATGACCGTCACATCGGGTACGGGAGCTCCCAGCGAGGTGGTCACCCGGCCTGTGATGGACGGGGGGTTCTCTATGGAGAAATAGACTGTGTAGAAGTTGTTCGACGAGTTGTAGGTGTCGTATTCCACGGAGAATCTTGCCCTGTAATTGCCGGATGCATTTGGGATCCATCCCGTGCTGAAGAACACCGAGAAGTCGTGCGGCGGGTCCACGGGAGAGGATTCGTTATCCATTATGATCATATCCTCGTCATAGACCGTGACCATGGGGTCTTCCAGGAGGTCGATCCTAAGGTTTATGCTCACCTGATCCTTCCAATCCTCCACGTTGCCCGTGTAGGTTACCGTGCATGTGGGGAGCATCTCCTCGCCAAGGGGATAGGTCCCCTCCTCCTCGAAGAAATCACTCGTCATGGATAGATCGATCACATCCGCGACATCGATCTGTGTGGATGCCATCGTCTCGGTGCCGGCGAGCGTGCCGTTCACCGCGATGGTGTATTCCCCCTCCGGAAGGTCCACCATTCCGAAGGTGAAGTTCTGGGCGGTATTGTTGTCCACCACCACGGTTGTCACCTTGGATGTGTTGTAGAACAGGGTGCCTTCGGGATACGTATAGACCGTAAGGTAAAGCGTTGTCTCGTCAACGAAATAGACGTCACCCGTATTGTTCACGCGGAACGTCACCACATGATTCCCGGATGCATATTCGCCACCGGGGCCAACGAGCCCATCTATCATAACATCCACTATCTCTGCTTCCATTGCCCGGGCGGGTTCCGCCGCTCCCATGAACGGGATCAGCGCCGCAAGCAGCATCATGACAGCAAATGCAAGCCCTGTTCTCTTCGACATCTCTTTGCCCTCCCATAGACCCACGTTCACGCCCGGTCAACGGACCATAGGGTCCTTCCCCTGGCTGGCCAAAGCGCTTCGTGTGCTGATACGGAAATGGGCATACCATTATATATTATATTCTCAAAAGCCCAGAATTGCCCCGTATCCGTTTTGGGCTCCCATGGAGCGGGTCTTTTCACCCGAAGGAGGGGTAAGTTGATCGTGCTTTCCGTGTTGGAAGGGGCTCATCTCCATTCCTGGGCACATGTTTTTTAGAGGATGAGGCGATAGAGAGGCCGAGGTAGGATATCATGCATCAGGTTCTGTCGGTGGAAATGGAGAAGGATCTTCTGGAAGCAAACAGAAAGCTCGCCGAGGAGAACAGGGATCTTCTCAGGAGCAGGAACATACGCTCCGTGGATATGATGGGGTCCATCGGGTCCGGAAAGACCCTCCTGATAGAGAGATTGTGCATCCTTCTGAAGGAGAGGGGATTGAAGGCCGGTGTCATCACTGGGGATGTTGCGGGAGATGACGATTACAGGAGGATAGCATCCCTTGGCGTTCCCGCCGTCAATGTGAACACGGGCAAGGAGTGCCATGTGGATGCCCATCTTGCAGAGCATGCCCTTGAGAAACTGGACCTTGATGCCGTCGATGTGCTTTTCGTTGAGAATGTTGGCAACCTGGTCTGCCCGGCGGACTTTCCCCTGGGAACCGATATCCGCGTGGTGGTTATATCCGTCACGGAGGGTGATGATATGGTGAGAAAACACCCCCTCATTTTCCGCGAATCCGACGTAATAGTGATAAACAAGATAGATCTGGCCCCGATAATGGAAGTGGATGTGGATGCCCTTGTCAGGGATGCAAGGTCGGTGAGGCCGGATGCTGAGCTGGTGCTGACCGATGCGAAACATTCGGTGGGGATCCGGGAACTTGCGGAAGCTCTGTCTCTTTTGTGAGGAAAGCCGATATGTACATCATCAGGGTGAGAGGCGTCGTTCAGGGGGTCGGTTTCAGACCCTCGGTTGCCAGGGCGGCCGCGTCAATGGAGGCCTCGGGGTACGTCAGGAACGACGGCTCCCATGTTACAATTGCCTGTGACATGGAACCCGCAAGGTTCATGGAGGGCCTTCTCCCCCATCTCGGCCCCATGGCAAGGGTGGAGGACTGGAGCTTCGAGGAGGTTGATGGTGAGCTGGAGGGGCCTTTCAGGATCCTCCCCTCCGTCGAGGGCGAGATGGATTCGCCCCTCCCCCCGGATACGGCGATCTGCGATAGATGCCTGAGGGAGCTCACGGACCGGGCCGACCGCAGGTTCCTGTATCCGTTCACAAACTGCACGGACTGCGGTGCGAGGTACACCGTCATAGATTCCCTTCCCTATGACAGGCAGAGGACTTCCATGAAGGATTTTCCCATGTGTTCCCGCTGTCAGGGGGAGTATTCCGATCAGGGGTCCAGAAGGTTCCATGCCCAGACCATCTCCTGTCCCGACTGCGGTCCGCGATACAGGTTTCTCGGATCGGATCTGGAGGTCAGGGCGGAGGGTTGGGATTCCTTCCTGGAATGTGCCAGGTCCCTGAAAGGGGGCGGGAGATTGATAGTGAAGGGTTGGGGGGGGATGCACATAATCTGTGACCCGGCGAATCTGGGTTCGCTGAGGGAGTGGTACGGGAGACCCTACAAGCCCTTTGCATTGATGGCCCGGGACCTGTCATTCGTCGAGAGTGCGGCCCATCTCCCCGACAGCGCCAGGAAAGCATTGATATCACCCGCAAGGCCGATAGTCCTGCTGAAGAAGAGGGACGATGCGCCCGGATGGGTCAGATCGGCCATGGAGATGGCATCCCCCGGTCTCGATTCGATAGGGATATATCTACCCTATTCGGGCATACATCACCTGCTCTTTCGTGCCCTCGGGTCCGTCGGAGCGGACCTTCCATGGATCGTCATGACATCCGCCAATCCCCCGGGGGAGCCCATGGCACTCGATGTCGGGGAAGCCTCGAAACTGGGAGCGGACGGATACCTGGTGCACGACAGGAGGATAAGCGCCAGGTGCGACGACTCGGTCCTGGTTTCGGACCCGTTCGGGGACGGGGTCATCGCAAGGGAGGGCCCCTTCTCCATCAGGGGCTTCCCTGTCAGGAAGGCCAGGGGCCTTGTCCCCGACCCCCTGGAGGTCCCGCATGGACGGAAGATCCTCTCTTTCGGAGCGGAGAGGAACGTGACCGTGACCGTCACCAGGGAGGGGAGGGCCTACACCAGCCCGTACGTGGGCAACACCAGACATCCGGAGGTCGTCGATTACACCCTGGACTCCGCAGGAAGGTTCATGTATCTCTTCGGCGCCGGGGATGTGGAGGCCGTGGCATGCGATCTTCATCCCCGGTACGAGACCGTGAAGATTGCACGTGAGATGGCGGACGAGCGGTCCGTTCCTCTAATCCGGATACAGCATCACCGGGCCCATGCCGCATCATTGATGGTGGGTTCCGCCGTTGAGGGGATGGGCGTGATAGTCGTCGATGGGGTGGGTTACGGGGATGACGGTCTTTCATGGGGCGGAGAGATCTTTCATGCCTCATGGGAGGATATCGACCGGGTCGGTCACCTTCAGTATTTCGGACTGCCCGGAGGCGACGCATCCGTTTACCACCCCGAGAGGATAGCCCACTGGCTTTCGATGGAGGCCGGATCGGACCTTGACATCGGTGATGAAAAGGTGAGATCGATACTGGCAGCTTCCCACTCGGGAGCCGTGATGACATCTTCCATGGGGAGGCTTCTGGATGCCCTGTCGGCACTGCTTCTCGGGGTGACATGGAGGAGCTACGATGGTGAACCCGCCATGCGCCTGGAATCGCTTCTTTCACGGGCCAGGGAGCCCGAGATCGAACTGTTCTCCCTCCCCGTCAGAGGCAGGGAGGTGGATGTCGTGGGCAGGTGGAGGATACTACTCGAGGAACTGTTCGTGAACGGGTCCCCGAAGATAGGTGACAGGTCCGGTGATCGGCGGTCCGCGGACCTTGCGATGGGGATGGTCCGTTCCATCATCTCCGACATGGTGGAGGTGGGAATGAAGGGGGTTGACGACAATGAAGGAAAGATGGGCATTTCCGGCGGGGTGGCATACGATATCCCCATCCTCGAGGCTTTCGTTGAAGAGGTTAAGGCCAGGGGTATGACCCCCGTCCTTCATTCCAGGGTCCCTCCCGGAGATGGGGGGATATCCGTGGGTCAGGCGGCATTGGCGGGTCGAATGTTGTGATGAAGGGAATGACCCTTTCCAAAAACCTGATAAGGAACCTTCTGCGTGCGGTAGAGTATGTGCCTTGCCATTCCCGGACAGGTTGTGGAGATTCTGGATGATAAGAGGGCCGTTGTGGATTACGGAGGTACGAGGAGGGAGGTGAACACGATCTACGTGAAGCCCGAACTGGGCGAATGGGTCGTGGTTCATGCGGGTTTCGCCCTCCAGATACTCGACGAGGAGGAGGCAAGGGAGACTCTGGCATTGTGGGACGAGGCGCTTGAGGCCTTCGATGCCGAGATGAGAGGGTGAAGGGGGCATATAATCCACGAACTTCAGATAGCATCCAACCTGATGCAGGCCGTCCTCGAGGCTGCAGCCGGATACGATGGTGTGAAAAAGGTCGAGGAGGTCCATCTTTCCATCGGCAGGCTGACCTTCGTCGGGGAGGAGCAGCTTCGTTTCTGCTGGCAGGCCGTGACGGAGGAGAGAGAGCTCCTCAAGGGATCGAAGCTTGTGATATCCGAGGAGGAGGTGAAGGTGAAATGCACCTCATGCGGCTACCAGGGTGATCTTGAGGTGAAGGAGGACCCCCTCTACCATTATATGCTGCCCGCCTTTGCCTGTCCCGGATGCGGTTCGAAAGTGGAAATAGAGAGCGGGATGGGCATCATGGTCAGGAATGTCAAGCTGATGGTCGAGGACCCGGAGGATGATGGAGATGGTTGAATTCAGGCTCAGGGACAGGAATATCGCCAGGAAGGCCCTCGATGCCCTGGCTGCCATGAAGCAGGAGATCACCGTGATGCATGTTTGCGGAACGCATCAGGACACCCTTGTAAGGTTCGGTATCGAACCCCTGCTGAAGGAAGCGGGTGTCTCGATAAGGCAGGGTCCCGGATGTCCTGTATGCGTCACGACCGGAAGGGAGATAGAGGCGGCGGTGACCCTTGCCAGGAAGGGAAAGGTGATAGCGTCCTTCGGCGACATGGTGAAGGTCCCGGGGAAGGATATGACGCTGTCCGAGGTCAGGTCCCGGGGAGGGGATGTACGTATCGTCTATTCTCCCACGGACGTCATCAAAATGGCAGAGAGGGAGCCGGACAGGGAGTTCGTCTTCCTGGGCATCGGGTTCGAGACCACCGCCCCTACGACATCGGCGCTGCTCCTTGACGAGAAGCTCCCGGGGAACATTTCGGTGATGTCCTATCACAGGACCGTCCCGCCCGCGCTCAGGTTCATAGCCGAGGCGGGGGAGGTGAAGCTCGACGGTCTCATTCAACCCGGGCATGTGTCCATGGTGATAGGTGAGAGGCCCTACGATTTCATCTCGGAGGAGTTCGGACTGCCCCAGGTCATAGCCGGATTCGAGCCCCTTGACCTAATCATGGCATGCCTGGAGATTGCGAGGCAGAGGAAGGAGGGCAAGGCACGGCTCGTCAATATTTACGGGAGGGTCGTGAGGCCGGAGGGCAACCGGGAAGCTCTTTCGGCAATGGAGAGGACCTTCGATCCCATCGATATACCATGGAGGGGATTTCCCACGATCCCGGGATCGGGACTGGGCATATCGAGGGAGTTCGATGATCGGGACGCCTATTTGCGGTTCGAGGACGAGCTGTCCGATGTCTGGGAGATGGACATCCCCGAGCCCCCCGGATGCAGGTGCGGGGAGGTCCTCAGGGGTCTCATAGACCCCAAGGAATGTCCCCTGTTCGGGAAGGCGTGTGCTCCCAATACCCCTGTAGGGCCCTGCATGGTCTCCAGGGAAGGGAGCTGCAATATACTGTACAGATGGGGAAAGGACCCTGTCTGACTTCGGATGAGATTCTCTGTGGATAGAAGGTCTCCGGGCATCATTTTTTACTTTCACCCAGACAACACGACTATGTCGTGTTAGGGCCCTCCGCACCAATTTTCATTTGGTGCCCTCTCTCGTTCAGGTTTATAATCAACTGCTGTCCATGGGCCCTGTGCCGTCGATGTCCGTTGCCGGCGGCGAAAACAGAAAAACGGAGTTGAAAGAAATGACAACAGAAACGAAACTTATGGGATTCGTCAGGCGCTCCAAGAACGGGGGCGCGCTGAAACTGAGCGTGAGTCAGAACGCATTCGAGAGCGCGGAGAGGTACGTCACCTCGGACGGGACCGAATACGTGGGAATGATAATCAACCTCAACAGGTTGAGGAACCTCCTGAACGGTGAACAGGAGGTGACGGCGATCAGCCAGATCGTCGAGGGTCCGGCAGCAGAGGAAGCTTCCTGAAGCTGTCATCCCACGGGCGGGGCCCCCCTCCCCGCCCGCATTTATAACCTATCTTGACAGGTTCTTGAAATAGGAGAATATGGATCCTTCATTATCGGAATGGTTCATTGAATCCGATCTTGTTTGCAGATATCCTACAACAATGAAAGCAGAATTGTTGGGATAGTTCGTATGATCTTTCTCATTTCGATTTCACCTTTCCTGAATATGCTTCAAACATTACCTCGAGGTCTTCCATTGACCAACCGGTAATATTGTATTCATCAATCAATCTAGAGGCAGCGGGAGTGAAGCCGTTTCTTGAAATGATCATGAACTCCTTCCGGAATCCCTTTGTTTTCTCTATGAAAGCTGCCTTTTCCATGAGATTCTCAACATCCCTGTAATTTGCAGGGCTCCTTTTCCATTTCACCTCGCAGGCGAACATCCTGGAAGATGTTTCATCAACTCCCACAATATCGATCTCCTTGTCCTTGAACCACCACCGCCCAATCCTGTATTCGGGGTATCTGTCAATGAGGAGAGGAGTGATGATCCCCTCCACGACCTTTCCCAGGTATGCCGGATATTCTCTCTCCAGCAGCTTCTTCAGGAGATCCTTTCTTCCCGTTTCTATCAGATCCTCGTTGGGAAAGACGAATTTGAACCAGAATCTGAAATAATTGTCCCAGATCTCGTATATCCCCTTCCTCGAACTCCCTTTCTTGGTTACGGGCGTCTTTCTGACGATGATATTCAGATCCCTTAGAATGGCCAGGTACTTACTGGTAACTTCTCTCCCCAGTCCGGTCCGGTTCATTATCTCCGGAAATGTGGAGGCACCGGCGGCAATGGCTTCCAGTATGGAATGGTAATATCTGGGTTCGCGAACCTCCTCCCTGAGGATGTACATCGCGTCCGAATACAGCAGCTCACTCTTCTCGAAGAAATTCATTATCCCCTCGTTGAATCCGTTTCTGAATTCGGTCAAGTAAGCAGGCGTGCCCCCCGTAGCCCCGTAGATCTTGATCATTTCTTCGAATTTCAATCGAGGAAAGAATTCTTCTGCCTGGATGAAGGACATGGGTTCCATTTTCAGCTGTTTTGTTCTTCGTCCGTAAAGTGCTGCCTTTCTGTTGAAGAGATACTGCTCCATCATCGACATCGAGGAGCCGCAGAATATCAACTTCACCCGTGTTCTGCTCAATCTGTGATCCCACCATTCCTGGAATGTACTTGGTATCGATGGGTCCGATTCCACCATGTAGGGGAATTCGTCAAAGACTATTGTGAGGTTCCCGTGGGATGCAATATGATCAAGTGCTTCATCCCAGCTCTTCAAACCGTACTTTCCGATCATGTCGTCATTCAGGACGCCAGAGAGTTTCATCGAAAATCTCTTGAGCTGATCCTTGGGAGATTCCTGGCGTCCCACAAAATACATGCCTTCCTTGACAGCCCGGATTAGCATCTCCGTCTTCCCGATCCTCCTCCTTCCATGGACTATTACGAATTCGGCGATGGGCGATCTGATCACCTTATTCATGAAGGCAATCTCGTTATCCCTGTCAATGAAGTGGGTATCTTTAGTATACACAAGAGTAGACTACTTTCATGTATACTTAATATTTTTTTCTCCATTACATCTATTGGTTATCATTCATGAAGGAGCCCGGACAGGTTTCAATCGAAGAGCCTGTCGAGAAGGTCCATCTCATCGCTTTCAAGCTTCCCCCTGTCCTCTTCCTCCTCCGTCGGTGGAGCTTCCGATCCCGCACCAGCCTCCTCCTCCCCGGGGCCGCCGTCGGCAGCCTGTTCGGGCTCCGCCGCCTCCCCCTCCTTCCCCGATATCTCCTCTTCCAGGGTGGGCCCCTGAGCTGCCGCGAGCTCCTCTCTCCATTTCCCGATCTCCTCTTCGGAAGGCTCCTGGTCGTAGAGCTCCCTGTAGGTCCTTATCCTCTCGGCAATTGGATCCGCCTCCTTTCTTCTCCTGGAGGTGAACCTGTACGTCATTATGCCCAGGAATACTATCAGCGCTATGATGATGAGCAGTATGAGGAGGAAAACGGGTATTATGAGAGGTTCGGGAAGTGATGACAGGAACGGGAGCACGTCCTTTATGTTCTGGGTGAGGGGGGATCCTCCCTCTTCCTGGGGTGCATCCTTCACCGTGATGGTTATCCTTTCCACCACGGTCTCGGTCTCACCGTCCTCGGAAACGGCCATTATCGTGAAGGTGTATTCGCGTTTCGGCGTCTTTTCCTCCGGTGCCACAACTATCTTGAAGGCTTCCCCGATCTCCTCGCTGAGTCCCTTTGACGACTGGATGTTCAGGGTGATCGAAGACTCTCCCGTGCTCTCGAAGTATATCCATCCCGCCTCCTCGGGTTCTCCCTCGAGCACCAGTGTCACGTTGTCCTCGAGTGTTCCAAGGTTGACAGCCGCTCCCTCGAGCGGCCCCGTGATGGAGAATCCCTTCCCCCTGTACGCGGTGTGGGACGCTGGTATGTCGATCCGTATGTTGTAATCAGATATCTTCAGGTAGGATGTCCTGACCCGGGAGTAGTTCCCGTTCCCCCATGCCATCACCTGAAGGCTGTAGGTGCCTATACCAAGAGCCAGGTTCGACACATCGAACGATGTGGTCCCCCCCATGTCCGTCCATTCCATCACGTCCCCCGTCATGTATCCCGTCCCGATCCGGAGGAAGTAGGTTGCGGAAGGCAGGTCGGTCGTGTTCCATGAGATGGTGACATTTGGGCTTGCGGTGAAGAACGGTCCGAACGGCGGGACCATTTCGGGGGGCCTGTTCCCCTGATCGACTATCTGGAACGGATGGTCCGTCACATCCTCTCCACCGATCCTGTCGGATACCTTGATCCTCAGGGTGTAGTGACCCGGCTCCAGTGCCTCGCTGTCTGGAAGGTCGAAGAAGGTGTTCTCACCGACGGATATCCAGTCGAACCACTGGAGGTTGTTCTTCAGCACCATCACCCAGTAGTAGAGCGTGTCTCCGTCCTCGTCGAAGGCATCGTCCCACCAGAAATGGGGTGTGGGGGAGTTCACGACATCGGGCCATGCATCCCCCCGGAACACCGGTCTGTAGTTGTCGGGCACATCGACATTGATGCGGAAACCTCTCGATTCCACGACGTTCCCGACCATGTCCGAGGCCCTCCACCGTATTCTGGAATAAACGCCCTCATCCGGGAATGTCAGGGTGACCCATGCCCTGTATGTCCCGTTGTCGAGTTCGATGTAACCGTCCGGCTCCATCCATTCAGAGAAATCGTCGGACGTGGTCTTGTAGGAATACCGGATGGAAGAGGGATCCACTCCGGTGAAATCCACGTTGGTGGAACCCTCGTTGTTGTCCCTTACGGTTATCGAGCAGTTCACGTCGGGGTAGATGAGGGTCAGGTTCTCGAGGGGGCGGGCGTTCTCGAAATAGGGGGCGTCAGGGTCCAGCCACAGGTTGATGGGTTCCGTCACGTAGGGGCCGTTCCCCACCCGGTCGAAAGCGGAGAACTTCAGGTAATTGTCCTTCCCCGGATACATGGGCACCACCGCCCTTGCCTCGACCGTATCATTGTCGATGATCGTGATATCCGTCATCCGCACTCCCTTGTCGAAATGTTCCAGGCCCTGGACGGAGGAATTGTAGAATATCCGGTGTATGTTCACGCCGGCCCCGCCCAGATCGGTGACGAGGATCCTGCATTTCACCCTGTCCGAGGCATTCCAGACCTGCGGTTCGGGTCCGAGGATCTCCACATGCGGCATGGTATCGTCTATCACGGGTCCCGGCAGGAGCGGGGATCTGACGATCGCGGCATCCGATTCGTCGGCCACCTCTACACGCCAGTGGAAGCTTCCTTCCTCGGGTACGGTGAGGTTCACCCGGTACGGGACGCCGTCCATGTAGTAGATGTCCCTCTCTCCCCTCAGTTTTTCCATCACGATCGGTTCGGGAAACAGGGGGTCGGTTCCGGCCCCGTCCCTGAAGAGCTGTATTCTGGGGAATCCCTGACGGGGTTCGTCATTGTCCCAGTCCTGGTATGTCATGTTGAACGTGAATACCGTGGAGGTGGATCCGACAACGGGATCGAAATCGGACTCCCCGAAAAATGACAGGTCGTATATGGCAGGGAGATTCACCGAACCTTCCATGGTCCTCGAGTGACGCGCAACGAAGAGAGACCTTGCGACCCCGTCCCCCTTCTTGAAATACCCCCAGTATGCACAGATCACCCGTCCGTTGGAAGCATATGCCCCCACCGGAGCTTCCTGGTCGTTCCTGTCCTCGGAGAACCTGTCCGAATCGTCCACCCTGAGCATTCCACCGAAGGTGGACCCCGAGTCGGTCGAGTTGATGAAGTAGATATCCTTTCCCTGGGAGGGGTTGCCGAAATTGTTCGTGTATTCCACCTGCCGCTCCCAGGTGACGAGCAGCTTTCCCGAATCCATTGTGGAGATGTAGGGGTTCATGTCCTGTGCATCCGCGGGAGGATCGATGAGCCTCGTGTCCGGCGTGAAGTTCCCGCCCCCGTCAGTGCTTCTCACGAACCAGATCTCGCTCTTGCCGGACCTCATATCGTTCCATGCGAGATACAGGGTCCCCGAATCATCGACGGCCGGGAATACCATGTCCCTGACGTTCCCCTCAACCAGGTCATCCGTGAATTCCCTTTCAGGGGAGAAGGTGGCCCCGCCGTCTTCCGAGATGGCGATGTAGGGTTTCACGCCGTATGTGTGGTCCCTGTCATCGTGCCACGTGACATAGACCCTGTCCCCGTACATCACACATCTGGGGTTCTTTATGTGTATGTTGCTGTTGTACATGTCATCGGTATCCACTCTCAGAACGGGTGACCATGTCTCTCCATTATTGTCGGTATATGACGACCACACGTTCTTCTTGGAGCCCACCTCCCTCTCGTCGAGCCATACCACGAAGACCCTTCCGTCATCGTTGACGGCAACATCGGGATAGTAGGCATCCTGGGTCCTGTCGGGAGGTACGGGAGATACCCGGACGGATCGCCCGAAGTGGACTCCGTCCTCCGCCACGGACAGCCTTATCTGGATCGGGTGGTGGAATGCAGCCTCCTCGTTGTATTCCCTGTAATCGGTCCATACGACGTAAACGGTCCCGTCCGGTCCGATGTCCATGTGAGGTCTGACCTTGAATTCCATGAAGTAATTGTCGTTGGATTCGTTCCCGTCCCTCAGTACGTCATCCGCCCTGATGGGTTCGGACCATGTAAGGCCGTCGTCGTCGGAATAGACGATATAGGCTCCGTAATAGAAGGTGGGGTTCCCCTCGTAGAGAATGTATATCCTCCCATCGGGAGCGACCTCCATATCCCGGGGCTCGTGGGAGCTTCCCGAATAGCCCGTGCCCAGGATATTGACGGATGCCGAGAAGATGGGGGCGCCTCCATCCACCTCTCTTAACAACACGGGAATGGTCGTGAGGATGAGCAGCGTTGTTATCAGAACTACCTGCGTTCTCATTGCTTTCATGATACATGCCCCCTGAAGAGGATCCACTGGCGGGACGCTTCTCTGATGGATTCTTCGATATATATATACAATGTTCATGAGGGGGTGTTCCCGTGCCGCGTCATCCGGCGATGGCGAAAAGACCCGAGGCCAACGATATCAAACCGGCGGCAAGCACGAGAAGAAGGGCGACCTTCCTGAAGGCCCCCTCCCCCACCATCGACGAGACACGCTCCCCTGCAAGAATCCCGACAGCAAGGGGCGGGAGGAGAAGCGTGGACAGGAGAAGGATCTCCGGGGTCAGGATCCCCGACACGGAGAATACCAGGAACGTCACAACGTTCGGAAGCATGAACAGCGATAGAAGAGGTAAGGCGACCAGGGCGGACCCGAAACCCGCGAGACCCTGGACGAATCCCGAGACCATGATTATCGAGAGGACAGTGATGATGACCAGCGGGTCCTTGCCCCCGGAATCCCCTGATGCTAGAAAATCGTATTGCCCCCTCACGGGTCCGAACCGTGAAGGGATATCATCTCAAGGGCGGTATCGGGCAAGTCGGTTATAAGCCCGTCCACACCCATTCTCAGACATCTCCCCATCTCCTCCCTCGTGTTGGGGGTCCATACGTTGACCCTCAACCCGAGGTCATGACATGTCCGGACGAAATCCGGTTCGAGATGGAGATGGTTCGGATGAACGGCCGCGCATCCGAGCTCCACCGCGAACTCCTCCGCTCCATGGGGAATTCCGTCGATGAGAACCGCTGCGGGAATGCCCGTCCCGAGCTCCGAGAAATCCTTCAGCTCCACCGGAGAGAAGGATGAGACCAGAAGGGCCTCCCTCTTCCAGGCACCTTTGTCAATGTAGGACACGAGCAGTTCGGCCGCGGGGCCCGACGTATCCCTGCCCTTCAGCTCAACGTTGAGATCGCAGGCTCCGCCGAATACATCGAGAACCTCCGTGAGGAGAGGGATCCTCTCGCCCTTTCCCGCATCGAGCTTCATCAGCTCCCCCGTCTCCATCCCGGAGACCCTGCCGGAGCCGTTCGTCGTCCTGTCAACGGTCTCATCATGCATTACCACCAGCTCACCATCCCTCGCAAGGTGAACGTCCAGCTCCAGCATATGACAGCCAAGCTCAACGGCCCTCCGGAAGGATCTCATGGTGTTCTCGGGTTCATATCCGGCGGCACCCCTGTGCCCTATGACAAGGACCATGTCCTTGTATCGGGCGGGCTCTCATTTCACCTTTTCGGGGAAATCCCAATCATATCCGTCCAGGGAGAGCTCCTCCGTCATCTGGAGGATTTCCCGCATCAGGCTCTCCTCCAGCTCCACCCCCCTGTCCTTCGTGCGCATCCAGTGCAGGTATTCCTTCTCCCCCGGAGTGTAGATCCTTTCCGCGGAGGGAGCCTTCCTCGAGGAGCGGAGCTGCCTCATGATGTCTCCCGCACTTTTCCTGAACTCTTCCAGGGGGATGAAGGCATCTATGTTCACGGCAATGAAGAAATGACCCACATTCACACCGGTTACCGCCTTAAGGAAGGGTCCCGCCTGGAGGGCTGATGAGAGGACCTCCACCACCGTGGAATAGCCGTATCCCTTGTATCCGGCGGTCTCCTCTCCCATGCCGCCAAGGGGAAGAAGGGCGGCTTCCCCATTCACCAGGGAATCCAGTATCTCCCCCGGGTCCGTCATCGAGCTCCCGTCGCTGGATATGACGAGGCCAGGGGGGATATCCTTCCCGAGCCTGGCGTGGTATTCTATCTTGCCTCTCTGCCATATGGAGGTTGCACAGTCCAGGAGGAAGGGGAAATCCTCATCGGTGGGGAATCCGATTGTCAGGGGGTTCGTTCCGAGCATGCCCTCGGTTCCGAAGGTGGGTGCCACGGATGGTCTTGCATTGGTTCCGTTGATCCCGATCATGCCGTTCTCTATCGCCATCATGGAATAGTATCCCGCGGCACCGTAATGTGTGGAGTTGCGGACCGCCACCATGGCGATCCCCACTTCCCGCGCCTTGTCGATGGCCAGCTGCATGGATCTCCTGGCTATGGCATGCCCCATACCGAAATGCCCGTCAACCACGGCGGTTCCGGGGCCCTCCCTCACTATCTCCATCTCCGCATCCGGGACCTGGAGCCCCGCCCTTATCCTGTCATAGTAGAACGGTTTCATCCTGTTGATCCCGTGGGACCTGATACCTCTTCTGTCCGCGAAACTGAGCACCTCTGCACATATGGCCGCGTCCCCGGGTGGGACGTCGAGGGCCACGAAGACATCCTTCATGAATCCCTCGAGCCGGTCGTAATCGACATTGTATCCGTTCATGCTGTCCGCCTGCGGACCCGGATGCCCGGTGAACCGTTTATCCCTTTCGGGCATCATGATCCCTTGGGGACATTACCCGATACTCCGCAGAAGGGGCATATTATCTCGGTGTCAGTGGACTTTATCGAGAACTTCCCCTGGCAGGAGGGGCATCTGACGGTTATCTCCTTCTCTTTCGGTTCTCCGAACCTCTCCTCGAGTGTCGCCATCGTCTCCTCGTCAAGGTCTCCGACGGCACCACAGAAGGGGCATTTCGCCTGTTCGGCCACTTCCGACAGTTCGAAGAGGCCGCTGCAGGACGGGCAGATTATGGGTACGGGTTCCGGCTCGGGCTCTTCTTCCTCGGGAGCCTCCCCGCCGCCGTCCTTCTCCCTGTCCTCATCTCCGGGAATACGGGCTATGGAACCCTTTGCACCGCAGTGTGTGCAGGTGAGCTCCAGTGGTCTCTCGCCGGTGTCCTCCGCCCTGAACATCTTACCGCATGCGGGACATTTGACCCGGATGTTCCTCTTCCTTTCCTCCTCTTCCGGTGCCGGGGTTTCCAGGGCGGGCGGGCCACCTCCGTCCTCCGGGGATGGACCCGGTGGAACGGCAGCGATACCGCCGGCACCCGGAGGAATGCCTGTCTGCGGTATGGAGGGTATGCCGGGTCCCGCTCCGGGTGGAGGGGGCATGGAATACAGCAGGTCCCGCGACCTCCGTCTTCTCTTTCCGAAGAGCAGGTAGGAGAGAAGACCTATCACTGCAAGAACGATCACGATGATGATGATACCCGTGATGAGGCCGGTATTGTCCTTCACCTCGGAGTTCTGTATTGTGACATCCACCGATAGTTCCTGCTCCACCCCGGTGTCGAGGACCACCTTCACATGGATGGTGTGAGGTCCGTCGGGATATCCCAGCGTGTCCAGATCATATTCCCAGTCCGGCGGGTTGGATGCTCTCATCCATTCACCGTTGTCAACCTTCACATAGACCTCATCTATCCGGTATGCCACGAGATAATCGACGGTCCCCCTGAGCTTCACCCTTCCCGAGAGAACGGACCCGTCCCGGGGGAATCTGATATCCAGACCGTCGAACTCGACGACGGTGATGGTGGTCCTGCCCTCGCCCCAGAGATATCCGTCGAAGACCCTTGCCGTCACCTCGTATGTCCCGGCATCCCTGTACTTGTGAGAGTAGGAGGAACTGACGTTCTCCACGACGGACCCGTCGCCGAAGTTCCATGTGTATTTCAGGTTCCTTGTCTGTCCCGAGTCCTGGTCATCCGCGGTGCAGGTGAACTCGACCGTGGAGTTGACATACAACTTGTACTGCTTGCTTGTTTTTATCTCCAGCACTTCGGGGGGGTTGTCCCCCTTCAGTTCTATCAGAAGATAGGAGGAGAGTCCCCCCCTGTCCGTAACGTTCAATCTGACCCTGAGGATCCTGTCATCCTCGATGGACATCCGTAGGACCCTCCCCTTTCTGGTGAAATCGTTATCGGGGATCTGATCATCATCCGGTCCGTCCTTGCCGGCATCGATGTCCCATGAGAAGGTGAGGTTGTTCCTCTCCTTCCCGTCTATCACACCGTTGTTGTTGATGTCATCATCGGGATCTATCGATACGGATGCATCCAGCTCCACATCGCCGACATTATCGTCAAGGGGAACTATTATCGGGTCATCACCTTCCTCGTAACCCACGATTCTTGCTATCGGGGGGTCATTGGGTATGGCCACTTCCACTTCCACCGATGCCTCGGACCAGGCGAACCCGTCATCGACCCTGAGAAGCACCTCGAATGTCCCCTCCTCGTCGAAGGTGTAGGTGGTGTTGAAGCCGGTCTGATCGAATATGCCGTCCCCATCGAAGTCCCATCTGTATGTGAGATGGTCCCCGTCCTCGTCACCGGACCCGTTGGCCGAGAACCTGTATGGCTCTCCCACCGTCAGTTCCCGCACATATTCGATGACAGCTTCGGGGATGGTATTGACATCTATCCTTGTCACCGTCGAGGCTGTGCTGTCCTTCATGGACCCGTCATCCACCTCCAGCGTCACATTGTATGTTCCGTGGACGGTCCATGCGTGGGTGATGTTCACTCCGGCAGCCCTGCTGCCGTCCCCGAGGTCCCAGAGGTACTCCAGTCTGTCGCCGTTCGGGTCGCTCGACATCCATCCGGACAGGGAAGCGGTCTGACTGACGTTCACGGTCCTGACCCCGTTCCTCTCCCCCATACCCGGGGTTGTGATGACGGCAGAGGGAGGCTGATTGACGACCAGTAAATGTTCCCATGCCGTGGAGCGGAGACCGTCCGCATCGGTAACCTCCAGCGATATGTTCTGGTCTCCCTCCTCCGCGGAGATATCGAGCGTGCAGCCGTATCCCAGCACCCTCCCGCCGGTAAGGTTCGTCGACCATGTGAAGTTCATGGTCTCGAGCGTGTCGAAGCTGTTCGGATCGCTCGTGGCGGAGGCATCAAGCGTTATCTTCTCTCCCTTGTCGTAAACGGAACGGATGGGCCATATGGTGAAGGATGCGGTCGGTGGGAGGGGGTCTTCCCTGACATATATCCTCTTCACGAGTTCGGAGTGGCCTCCGTTCGGGTCCGAGACCGCAAGCGTGATGTTGTGCCAACCCAGGATGTTCATCTTTCTGAAGAAGGCTGGCTCCGCCGGAAAAGCCCCCTCGCCCGGAACATCCGATGACCAGGAGAAGCTCAGCTCCTCGAGGGATGATTCGGCATCGGTAACGGATGTGGCGTTGAACTCCACGGGTGTGCCTATCTCGTAGAACGGGCCCTCGGGTCCCGAATCCGCCGGAAGTATCGAGAGGGTGTCGAGAACGGGATCGTTGTTGATGGCCGGTGTGACCCGTATCTCGTCGGTGTCCCAGAGGCCTTCGGGGTCCGTCACGGTCAGGCGGAATACGATGGGTTCCTCGGTGAATACCGTATAGAATGCCACGGGAGAATCGCTGTCCTGTATCTCCACACCGGTGTGAGACGTACATTCCCAGAGCCATGTGCAGTTCTCGATGTCCTCGTCGGTGGAATTGCTTCCATCCAGCATGTGCACCTCGTTCAGAAGGACGTCAGAATAATCGGCCCCGGCGTCCGCGACGGGCGGCTCGTTATCCGCTGCCGCCTCCTCCCCCCTGCCGGGCGAGATGATGATCGCGGATGTGAAGAGGAGCAGCGCGATCACGAGAATCACGAGAAGCGGGAAGTACCTTGCTGATACGGCCCTTCCGGGTCCTTTCCTCGAGCTGTATTCCTGCAAATGGACCACTCCTTTCCTCGATATCGTCTGTTTACCTGAGTTCCATATGTGAATTATTTATAAATCCTTTGGGAGATGGGCCGGAAGGTTCGGGGGATCAGAAGAAATCCTTCAGCAGAAGGACCTCCTCCATGGGTCCCTTGACCTTGATCTTCTTCATCGCGTACGCCATGAGGGGGTTGAGCTTCTTGTTCAATATCTTGTTCATGGTCGCAGTATCCGTCACCACCAGAAGGGTCGGTTCCTCCACCGTCCCCTGTCTGGGTTCCATCAGCTTCCCGTCCTTCACCTCCAGGATGTAATCGTTCTCGTCCGTGAAGTGGAGCACGATGATCCTGTCCCTCTCCGCAGCCAGATCCCTGACCTTCGGATCGTTCTCTATCTTCCTGTTCACCTCTTTGCTCATGCTGATGAGTGTATCAAGCATCGATATCACCTTATTTCCCTTCAGCTTCGTGCTTTCCGAAAACCCTGATCCGGCCGGATGACGGGTCCATCTCGATGATATCTCCCGTGTGAATCTCATTCATCAGTTCGTCTTCTATCCCGTGGACCAGTGGTATATCTGCGAGAATGCAGCCGATGGTTATAATGGCATCGGCCCTGCTCATGACAAGGGCCAATGGGGCCTTCCCGTTCAATTTCAGGTTGTAGATGACATACGACCCGACGGTGGACCCCGCTCCCTCGGGGAATACCAGGACCTTTCCGGAAACGTCCGTTCTCCTGCCGTCCTTCTCGAGCGTTCCCCTTTCCGGGTCCACGTCACCGAGGAAGGAGATCGGCCCCTTCCATTTCACGACCTCTCCCCTGATGATACCGCTCTTCATTCCTTTCAGGGGAGTTCCGGTGACGGAGATGACGGGGTGAGGGTCCAAGCTATCACGTGCCCTGTTCCTTCCCCTCCTTCTCAGCCCTCGTTCCGGGTTCCCGGGGTAAGGGGGCCGGTGGAGACGTCCGGACCGGGGCTGCCGGAGGTTGGGGCGCTGCTGTCTGTTGAGGGACCCCGCCTTGCGGAGCGTTTGCGGGTGGTGACGGGGGAGAGACGGTTTGCGGGGGCTGCGGGGGAGGGGTTATTTGCGGAAGCTCGCCCTCCGGAACTGCCGCCGGAGGTGAGGGCGGGGGGGTGCTGTCCGGCGGCGCGGGAGCCGTCACGTTCGCGATCTCCCCCGATTCCGCCGCCTCCATCATCATGGCCATCGCGTCGATGTCCTTTACCTCGGTGTTATTCTCCTTCAGGGCTTCGTCGGTCTCGAGCTCTATGGACTGCTGGAACACGGGTCCGGAGCCTTCTAGTTCCGGGACGGTTCCCTCCTCTCCCTGATGCTCGTACGGGTCGAACGTGGAGATGGCTTTTATGGCGTTCTCAGCCTCCATCAGTTCCTCCCGGGTCTTTCCGTCCAGGTCGCCCTTCACATCGGTTTTCTCCGTTTGTACAATGCTGTCAAGGGCATGGAGGTCCTCCTCGGATACCTTGATCTTCTTCTCATCCAGCTTCCTGGCTATATCCTCTATCGAACCCATCGTGTCCTTGTAATCGGGTCTGTCATGGCCCTGCTTCTTCTTCCTCATCCGCTCCTGGATCTCCATCGGGGTGGCCTTTCTCCATACGGCATACCTGAGTCCGCGCCAGGGCATGTTTGTGAAGATCGGGTCGAAAACCTCCACTATCAGTTCTCCCTTCAGGTCCTTGGCGATGGCCAGGGCGTCCTTCCTCAGTTTTTCCGCGGGTTTCTGGAGCTCGATCTGGAAAGGTTCATCGCAGAGTATCCAGCCTCGGTCCTCCAGGGCCCTGAACACCTCCCTCTCCCTGTCAATGGTTATCGCCTCGAACCTGGGTTTCGGTTTCTTGCTGAACAGACCCATGGGGTACACCTCAATAGGAACCGGACTCCTGCCTTGGGGATGGAGGAGAATGGTCCTGGTGAACAGTCCTTTCAGTTATTTTTTTATTTCTCCTACCTGATAGGCAGGAGTATTCGGGTCAGGGGCATGGGCCATCGGGATCGGTGCAGACCGGAAAAAGGTTGAAGCATCCGGTCCATCCCCCGCCGCGACATGCGGAGAAGGGTATCCATGCAGGCTGAAAAGGGCAGGGGCGACACCCGCGGGAAGAGGTCCAGCCCCGTCGTAGGCTGGATAGCCGTGGGGCTCGGGGTCTTCCTGGTCATGGTAGGGGGTATGGTCCTTCTCTGGGGCCTGTCCTATCAGGCCACGATAGGAGAGCCCAGGGACCTCGAGGGTGACGGGCCGGTGGGAAGCCCCATTCTCGTCCCCTTTGGTTTCGTATGCCTCGCTCTCGGCGCCCTGTGGCTGTATCACGGGATAAAGGGGTTCAGGAGGGATGAACAGCATCAGATGAAGACATGTCCCAGCTGCGGAAGGAAGGTGGAGGCGGACCTTGACTTCTGCTACTTCTGCACCTACCGGTTCACGGAGAGTGAAGAAGAGGGTCAGGGGGATGCGGAGAGGGGGCCTCCCCCACGTGAAGAGGCCCGGACGTCCCGGGCCTCCCGCGACGGACCCACGGCCGGTCAGATGGAGAGAATGAGGCGGAGGGAGGAAAGACGGAGGGCCATGGAGAGGGGAGATGGCCCGACCGTTCAGAGGTCGACCCCCCTGGTCCCCGCAGGGGGACCCAATAAGGGTCAGTGAAAGTATTTTTAGACCCTACTCCATACCCTCCCGTATGAAGACGGCGCTCGATGCCCTGAAGAAGAGCAACATATTCAAGGACCAGTCGATACTATCCTTTGATTACGTTCCCGAAGAGCTTCCCGGAAGGGAGAAGGAGATAGATTCCCTTGCGAGATTGTTCAGGCCTGTCATATACAACAGGATGAGCCAGACCGCTCTGATCACCGGACCGGTGGGTTCGGGGAAGACCGCAGTGGTCAAGAGATTCTGCCAGATACTCGAGGATGCGGGCCTGGAGAACCGCAGACGCATCGAATCCGTCCATGTGAACTGCAGGAACAGGAAATCCGAATCCATGGTTCTTCTGTCCATACTGACCCATTTCGATCAGAGGTTCCCTGACAGGGGATTCTCCATCCCGGAGATGATCGAGATACTGAAGAAGCATCTCAAGAGGAAGGAATGCCATCTGGTCATCGTCCTCGACGAGGTGGATGTCCTCCTGAAGCGCTCGGGCTCGGATCTGGTCTATGCCTTCACCAGGGTGCAGGAGGAGGACCCGGAGCTTCTGGGGTCGATCTCCCTCATCCTTGTCAGTCAGAAGGGAGTGGTCCAGCTGCTGGATAGAGCCTCCCTTTCCACGTTCAAGAGGACAAATGTCATAGAATTCGGCAAGTATGACAGGGACGTGCTCAAGGCGATAGTGGATCAGAGGATAGAGCTGGCCTTCTATCACGGTATCGTGGAAGAAGGCGTCTCCGATCTAATAGCCGAGATGGCCGAGGAGTACGGTGACGCAAGGTTCGCCATAGAGCTCCTGGAGAAATCCGGCATGGTCGCAGAAGAGCAGGGCAGCAGCACCGTCGGTCCGGAGCATACGCGATGGGCCAAGGCCGAGGTGAAGCCGTTCGTATTCGAGGAGACCATTCACCAGCTGAACGTGCACGAGCAGATAATGCTGCTCGCGGCTTCCAGGCTTCTGAAGAACAGCGCCTACTGCTCGACGGGGGAGCTGGAGCTGGAGTATCAGGCCCTCTGCGAGCAGATCTCCAGGAAACCCCTGGGTCATACGCAGTTCTGGCAGTACATGAAGGAGATGGATGCCTTCGGCCTGATATCCACAAAGAGGTCCGGGAAGGGGACCGTGGGCAATACCACGTTGATAACCATCCGGGACGTGCCCGTTGCGGAGCTCATCGAATATCTCGAAAGGACCCTCCTGCATTGAGGGATATGGCAGGAGAACGGGACCGCTCTCGCAGCTCTGAACCGAAGATTTCCGTACATTCACGTCCGGTGATCTTAACGTTCCGGATCACGGGCTTCATGCGGATGGATGCCGGTATCCTTATTATTCATCAGGGTTCCGGAGGTGGAGGCGGGAGGTCCGGGAAGGGTGATGACTCGGGAGCTCCGTCGTCCCCGCCTTCGTCCTTTTCACCGGCAGGAGCTTCCTCCTCCTCGGGCGGTTCCGAGAAGAGGTCGTCGAGCTTGCTCTCACCGCCGCTCTCCTCTTCAACGGGCGGCTTCCAGACATTCCCTTCCTCCTCGCTCACGGATTCCTGCTCCTGACGCAGAACCTCGGCGGCCTGTTCAAGGAATGTATCGGGGAGGGCCTCCTCTTCCTCCGTCTCCTCCTGAGAAGGATTCTCGGCGGGCGGGAGCCCCTGTGTGGCCGCTCCGGCCGCCACACCCGTCCCCGCTTCACCGGGGGGAAGTCCGGGGGCGCCCTGACCGGGGAGCTGCTGGACTGCTCCCGGGGGCGGCCCCTGCCCCTCGTATCCGTATGCCTGCTGCTGCACAACGGGTTTGGGGTTCCTGGTCAATGCTACGAACAGGAATCCCACCGCAAGCAGAACGAGC
>Ga0164318_10000990_pt1 | contig 24114 bp, 22 predicted proteins | sample GuaBasSedimGuay9_FD_113734 | JGI IMG/M metagenome (GOLD analysis project Ga0164318, IMG submission 113734) | Subseafloor sediment microbial communities from Guaymas Basin, Gulf of California, Mexico - Guay9, Core 4571-4, 0-3 cm | ecosystem: Environmental > Aquatic > Marine > Hydrothermal vents...
GTTACTGACCCAGTTGAATTTTCAACTATACCAGCGCGTTCATAAAGAGATGCCAATTCTGAATACAAGTATCCTGGATAACCTTTTCTACCAGGAATTTCACCCTTACTGGAAGAGAATTCTCTTAAAGCTTCGCAATAACTAGTCATATCAGTTAATATTACTAAAATATGCATATTATGATGATATGCTAAATATTCTGCAGTTGTTAAAGCGCATCTAGGTGTAATTAAACGTTCAATAATGGGATCATTTGATAGATTCAAAAACATAACTACTTTTTCTAAAACTCCAGCTTCTTCAAATGATCGCTTGAAATAATCTGCGACATCATTTTTAACTCCCATAGCTGCGAAAACTACTCCAAATGATTCTCCTTTTTTTTCTGCGATTTGAGATTGACGAACGATTTGAACTGCTAAATCATTATGTGGAAGTCCAGAGCCTGAAAATATAGGCAATTTTTGACCACGTATTAATGTTGTTAGTCCATCAATGCTAGATATTCCTGTTTTAATATAATTTCTAGGATATTTTCTAGAAACCGGATTTAGAGGTAAGCCATTAATATCGAAGTATTTTTCTACATAAATAGGACCTAATCCATCAATGGGTTTACCTAACCCATTAAACATTCTTCCCATAACTTCAATAGATAGTCCAATGTCCATAGGATGTCCTAAAAATTTCACAGTAGTATTATTAAGCGATAATCCTTTCGTACCTTCAAACACCAAAACAGCCGCTAAATCTCCATCGATTTGTACGATTCTTCCGTGTCTCATTTCACCATTATTTAATTTTATTTCAACAACCTCTTCAAAACCTATATCCTTTACATTATCTATAAAGATAAGTGGTCCATTGATTTCTTTGAGTCCAATATATTGTAAATCCATATTTTTAAACTCCTATTATCTAATACTACGTAACGTATCATCTATTAATTTATAATAATCATCAAACATTTCTAATTTATCATTCGGTATATCATATTTAATCTTTATTATTTTTTCAAATATATTTGTGCTAGATAGTAAACTAAATGCTTTTCCTTGATTAATAATCCTTTGTGTTTCTTTATATAAATATAAAATAATTTCCATCATTTTTAATTGTTTTTTCAAAGGTACAAATGTATCATCTTTATGAAAAGCATTTTGTTGCAAGTATCCTACTCTAATAACTCTAGCGATTTCTAATAAAAGTTTTTGGTCATCAGGCAATACACCTTTACCAATTAATTTAACAATTTCCATCAATTTATTCTCTTGAGCTAATATTGAAATGAATTTTTGCCTGCTTTGTAAGAATGATACTCCTACATTTTTGTTGTACCATTTAGAAAGATCATTAATATATTCCGAATAACTTTGATTCCAGTTAATTGCGGAATAATGTCTCATATATGCTAATTCTTTATCTAACGCCCAAAAACAACGAACAAAGCGTTTAGTATTTTGCGTTACAGGTTCTGAAAAATCCGCACCTTGGGGAGAGATAGCCCCGATAATAGAAACTGATCCTTCAGTTCCGTTGAAATTTTGAACATGACTAGCTCTTTCGTAAAATTGCGATAATCTACTTGGTAAATATGCTGGAAACCCTTCTTCCGCAGGCATCTCTTCTAAGCGTCCTGATATTTCTCTTAACGCTTCAGCCCATCTAGATGTAGAATCAGCCATTACTGCTACATTATATCCCATATCTCGATAGTATTCAGCCATTGTAATTCCAGTATAAATACTAGCTTCACGAGCAGCAACAGGCATATTTGAAGTATTCGCAATTAAAACAGTTCTATCAATTAAAGGTTTATTAGATTTAGGATCTACTAAATCTTTAAACTCCTCTAAAGTCTGAGTCATTTCATTTCCACGTTCACCGCAACCAATATAAATAATAATATCAGCATCACACCATTTAGCAAATTGATGTTGCATCATAGTCTTCCCGGTTCCAAATCCACCTGGAACAGCTGCCGTTCCGCCTTTAGCAATTGGAAATAAAGTATCAATAACTCTTTGTCCACTTATTAAAGGAATACTCAAAGTTTTTCTTTTTAAAAATGGTCTTGGAGTTTTAATTGGCCAGCGTTGAACCATATTTAATTCATGAACTTTTCCAGATTCATCTTTTAATTTAATTAAAGTATCTCTTAATTTATATACTCCATTTTTTTGAACTTTTATTACTTCACCGCTTATATTATTGGGAACCATTAATTTATGAATAATTAATTCCGTTTCTTCTAATGTCGCAAATATATCTCCAGATGTCAAAATATCGCCCTTTTTACAGGTGAATGTTACATCCCATTCCTTAGACTCATCTAAAGGCTTTACATCACTACCGGGAACTATATAATTTCCACTTTTAGCCGCTATACTTTGTAAAGGTCTTTCAATTCCATCAAAGATATTACGCAATAATCCAGGCCCTAAATCTAATGAAATAGGTTCTCCTGTATTAATAACTGGTTCTCCAGGTTTAATACCTGAAGTTGATTCATAAACTTGTATAACAGTAAATTGTTTATTAATAGATATTACTTCACCTAATAATCTATTTTCACCAACATATACCATTTCCATAATTTGAAAATCAGTTGCGCCTTTAATTTTTATAACCGGACCATTAATTGAATAAATTACATTCATTGGTACACCTCAACTTATTTCTTTAATTCCAAATTAGATTTTTCATAAAATCTGTTTTTGGCTTCTTCCAATTGATTATCAATTGTTAAATCTGTTAATATTCCCTTTTTTGTGCAAACGCCAATAAATCCTCCAATTTGGATTGTATCTACCTTTTCAATCTTACAAGTTTTCAAATATTTTTCTTTTATTATTTCTTCTAATATTTTATCGTCTTTTTTAATTTGAAATAAAAATTGATCTCCACAAAATGATTCATCAATGATTTTAATTGCTTTTTTCATACTTTTTTTGTATTCTTTTGATTTTGTAAATTCAATTAATCTTAATCGAACTTCTTCTAAAATAGAATCTAATAATTCATGTTTTTTCTTTATAATTTGTTGGTGCGTATTTGTCTTAATTCGATTCATAGCAGCTGAAAATTCTGTGTTAATCTCATTAAGTTCAGTTTCAGTAACTCGATTAACTGCATCTTGAATATCTTCTTCAATCAAAGCTAATTGTTCTTTTTTAGTTTTTTCAATACTAGCTTTAATTTTAGACATCTCTTCATTGGCTGATTCCTCAATTTCTTTTTTAAAATATGCATAGACATCTCTTTCAATAAATGGCATTTTAATCACCTCTTAATTTCACGCCAATAGCTTCACTAACATAATCATCAATAGACGCACCGACTTCAATGCTTCCGTGTCTATCAGGTATTTCTACTATAATTGGCTTTTTTAATTTAAGTTTTAATTCGGAAATAACTTCTGGACATAAATCCACTAATTTTGATGTAATTAACAAAATAGCATAATCTTTATTGTTAATGATTTTATCTAATTCTCTTAATACTTCTTTTCGCTCATGGATAACAACACCTTCTATTCCTACAAGGCGCATTCCCATTAAAGTATCTATATTATCAGTTAACAGAAAGAATTTCATCTGTATCACTTCTTATAAACTATTTATGATAAAAATAGAAATAATAAGTCCATAGATAGCTACCCCTTCACCAAGAGCAACAAAGATTAAAGATTTACCAAAGTTTTTTTCATCTTCAGAGAAAGCTCCAATAGCTGCTGGAGCAGCACTTGCAACAGCAATACCTGCGCCAAGAGAAGAAAGTCCAGTTGCTAATGCTGCACCTAAAAATCCTAGTCCTTGGGCAATAGATCCAATAAATGGATCAGGATCAGTAGTTGCCGCAAATACACGAATTCCACCTGCTTGCCATACAAATACAAATGTTACTAATGCAAAAAACATTGAAATATGTACATATAATCTCGTTTTTGCTTGTTTCTTTGTTGCATGTCCTTTAAATACTTTTACCAAAGGTAATATAGTTAAAGAAACTAATAAAAGTGGTAATAAAATTTCAAATAAACTCATAATTAAATCCTCCTACTAATCAAAGGCTTTAAACGGATGCCCGTCGCCTTCAAAATATCTTGAAAACATTTCATAAAATTCTAACCTTAGCACTTGAATTCCAACAATTAGTCCTTCAAGTCCCATAACAAATATATTTCCTAACACTAATATTATTGATTGTCCAACTATAGAACTAGACATATCAACAAATGTATATATAATCAACATCATACTTGCATGGGATAACATAAATCCGCCAACCCTTAAGAATGACATTGTATTAGTTAAATATGAAAGAATAATTTCAAATAATTCAAAAATCCCTTCTACAAAAAAGCCACTAAATTTATTTGGAAAAACTTTTTCTTTATTGAACAGACGATTAAGTGGCTGTTTAAAGAATATAAGTAATAATGGAATAATCGCAAATAATATTATAGTTAATGTATTGAAAATAGAATAACTATAGATTAATTTTAGTCCAATACCTCCAATTATAAATAAATAAAATATTAATCCAGATAATCCATTATGTGAAAATAAAATCTCGGCAACGTTTTTCTTTTTAAAAGCTATAATAATATTAATGATAATAGAAACTACTATTAATATAGACCCTAAAAGCATTGTTCCCATCATTAAGGTCATTGTGAATTCTGGATCCATTATATCAATTGGTTTTCCTGAAAAGCCAAACCAATTGGTAAAAATAGGCGTCAGTATTTCTTCATTTCCAAAGAACGAGCCATATAAAAATCCAAAGAACGCTGAAGCTATTCCTATTCTAATTGAAATAGCTGCGAGTTGATTTTTAGTTTTACGATAAATTAAAGCCCCAAATATAATAAGTATTAATCCTTGTCCTAAATCACCAAACATCATTCCAAACAATAAAGCATAAGTGATTGCTAAAAAAGGCGTTGGATCAATGCTTGAGTAACTCGGTAATCCATACATCTGCATAAAAGATACAAAAGGTTTTGTAAACCAATTATTCTTAAGTTTTGTTGGTGGTTTAATACGTTTATCTGAATCAGCTGGAATAATTTCTATTTCAACATCATCCATATCCTTATATTTATTCTTAAGGGTTTTAATTTCACTTTTAAGTACAAAACCAGTAATACTAAAAATTTCTCCTAAACCAACTACATATTGTCTTGCATCATAAATTCTATTTAGTAAAATTAATTCTCCTTTAACATGTGCTAGCTGTTTTATATTTTCATCAAATATTTTTTCTATTTCTTCTAGTGTCTCATATAAACTTTTTTCTGCAACTTCAATTTCTTTTATTAAAGAAGATTCCGCATTTTCTGGAGTTCCATGTACAAAATCTGGGATATGGATTCTTTCAAAGAACAAAGATGAAAAAATATTATCAATTTCACGTTCATAATTATTTGTGACTAAATACATACACCAACTGTAATTTTTTTCTTCATGAAATTGTTTAAAAATAAATGGTTTATTTTGATAAAACTTAAGTTTTTCTACACTATCAAGAGGCAATCTTCCTACTCTTGCGCTTACATATTTACAAGAAAACAAATCATCTAATGAAATATCTAAATTTTCAAGATTTTTAATTTGTGTTAATGCATCTCTATATTTTTTAATTAATATTTTTGTTTCTTTACGATGTTGTGTTAATTTCTTAAGTTTTACATGTGTATTGTATATATAATTTTGCATCACTTCATAAGACTGATCAGCTTTCACTACGTTTTCTGGAATAATAGTTTTAAAGTTTTCTTGTTCTATTTCTTCCAATTCTTTAAATATGACATTACTAGGGTTAGACGAAACAAATGATGTTAATCCATGTACACGATCAATAAATTCACTCGATTTTACAGGGTGAACGCATTTTAAATCAACAAATCTTTCCAAAATGGTATCTAGATTCGTTACATTTGAATTTATTCTAAATAATTTTAATTTTGATATCGCCATATTTTCCCTCTAAAACTAAATTTAAATAAATCTATTAATTAACTTATTATTTAAAACAAGGTTTTTTTAATAATCTTTTCCATTGTTTAGGTGGTTTTAATCTTTTATCAAAATCCGCAGGCATAATTTCAATTTCTACATCCTTAACATTCTCAAAAATACTTTTTAAATTTTCTACATTTCTAAGCAAAATAAATCCTGAAATATTAAATTTATCACCTAAACTTATTACATATTTTCTTGCCTCAAATAGTTTTTCTAAGAAAATTAATTCGCTTTTAGTCTTTATAAGTTCATCCATGTTTGTTTCAAAAGCGTTTTTAACTTCTTGTTTAATTTCCTTCAAATTTTCTTCCGCAACTTTTATTTCCATTCCTAATGTTTTACGAGCACTTTCTGGTGTTCCATGAATAAAATCAGGAATATAAACTCTGTTAAAATATAAAGATGAAAAAATATTATCAATTTCTATTTCGTTTTTTTGAGTTGTTAAATACATACACCAATAATAGTTTTTCTCCTGTTTAAATAATTGAAATACTATAGGTTTATTATCGTATAATTTCAAAATATCTAAACTATCAATCGGTAATTTACCAAATCTAGCACTTACATAATGACAAGAAAAAATATCATCTAATGAAATATCTAAATCAATAATATTATTTATTTGGATTAACGCATCCTTATATTGCCTAATTAAATGTTCTGTTATTTTTTGTTGTTCAATAAGAGTATGAAGTTTTGCGTGAGTATTATGAACATATTCTTGAATTCCTTTAAAAGAGTAATCAATTGTATGTTTATCAATAACAGGGATATTCATTTTGCTTTCTAATTCTAATTCATTTATTTCTTGATAAATTATATTCCATGAATTATCAGTTGAAATAGGTGATAATCCATGTGTTAGTTGTTTGAATTCACTAGCCTTAATTGGATAAATACATTTTAAGCTTATCAATTTTTCTAAAGTTAAATCTAAATTATCAAGTAACCCTGTAAGTCTAAATAGTTTTAATTTTTTGTTCATTGTATTCCTCTCAATAGATAATCATTTTTTCAATTTCATCCTTATCTATATCATATCTTATTCCTTCTATAATATTAAATAAATTAGTTCTTTCTATATCATTTAAAAATAATAACGCTGAATATATTAAAGGTGGAAATGTAGAATAATACATAAATCTTTTAGCTATATTATATTTTATTTTTTCGGCTTGATATTCTATATATACATATCCGTCATCATCTTTAAATTGAGACAAGTCAGACTTAGATAATACTTTTAAAATATCATCTGGTTCTTTAGTGTTAATTAACTCAATTAATCTTCTCTTATTCATACGAATATTATCTGAAATAATAGTATTCATAATATCTGATTCAGAAGCATTATAGAATTTTTTTAAACGATATATTTTAATAACATTTTCAATTTCTACTTTAGATTGATACATATCCATCAATGTATCATGGTTTTTACCTTTATAATACTTATCAATTCTTTGAATTACTATTTGGTGATATTGGCTATATAATGAATGTTCAATATCAGCGTATCTTATTTCTGTTTTATCTTCAGTATAATAAGGATAAATAATATCATAATATCTAGTGCCTTGTAATTCATTTAATAGTTTTTGCATTGTTAAAGATTTAGTTATTTCTTCGATATCTATACTAGCATGTTTTTTAAAGAATAAAGGTAAATCTCGAATTGAACTTTCTATATCGCCAGAAATAATAGACCTAATACTAGATAATATAATCTCTATTTCACGACGAATCATATCTAATTCATAGAATTTACGATCTGGTGTACTAACAAATTTAACTAATCTAGTTAAATTATCAAAATAACTTTTACGTATTAAATTTTCTAATTGGCCTCTATGAATAGAATACTCATCAACATCAGCTAATGTATTTGTAAATTTATTATTTCTTTTTAAATAACCAACTATATCAGAAACTGATTTTAATTTCAAAAGTTCTTCATAATTTTCCGCAACCAAACGGTTACCATAAATAGCCTTTGCTTTTGTAATGATTGCATTACCTGCATTTTTGCTCATGATTATTCCTCCACAAAATTTTTCATGCATTCATTATAAATAGTTTCAAGCCAATCATCCTTTTTTTCATTATATATTTTTTGTAATTTAGTTACTGCATCTAAAAGTTCTTTTTCTGCGTTTTCTTTTGCTTTGTTTAACTCTATATCTATTTCTTTCTTTCTCTTTTCAATTATCTCTTTTGCCTTTGCTTGATATTGATCAGTTAATTCCTTTTTCTTTTCACGCAAAAAAATCGGAAGTTTATCTTTCTCTTCTTCTAACTTTTTAACTTTTTCTCTCATTTGTTTATCCAATTCAGTTACTTTAGAAATTATACTAGCCATTTAATACACCTTCTTGTTTATTTTAATAAAATTTAATAAATACACATAATTAATATATATAAATTAAAAGACTCATTCTTAGAGTCCTATTTTTCAACTTTTTCAATGCTCTTCAATTTATAATTTGTATCATGTAAAGCTTCTTCTATAACTCTTTTAGAAACATAACCTTCATATATAACTGTATTTTCTTCTAATGACACTTCAACATTTGAAATACCATATATGTTTTTTAATATATGTTTTACTTCCTCTGCGCAGCCTTTGCAGCACATTCCTTCAATAATTGCTTTTTTCATTTCAATTACCCTCCAACATATATCATAATTATATTACTTTATATATGCACTGTCAAACGTTATAGATAAAAATGCGTTATAAAAATATAAGTATTCTAATGATAATGCTCCCATTTTAGTTTTTATGGAATATCTACCGTTTTTAGTATGAATAAATATTCTTTAAATCTTCATGATTTCATCAAAAAATATCAAATAATTCTAAATTTCATACTAATATTGCGATTCAATTAATTATATACTTTTATTATAAAGCCTTAACATAATTCTATAAATTTAAGAAGAAATACATGTATTTGTAATTTATTTAATATAAAAATATACTTATTTATAGAATTGTTTTTAAAATACGTATATATATAACTTCGGTAAAATAAAACTTTTATACAAACAATATTTAAACAATTTAATCTATTTCAACATCTATATTTAGCTCTTATTTAACTTAATTTATTTAATCAAAGAAAATATTATTTGTTTAAGTAATGAAAATATCTTCTTGATTTAATTGTTTTATAATTGTTAATAGCGGTAAAATCATTTATCGAAATTATGAAATTTAATGAAAAACATACTAAAATATTTGTATTTTAGATTAAATATGAAATTTGTTGCTAATATAATAAAATATTAGAAATCTGATAGGCATCTTTCTTTTACAATATCATTTAACATTCATTACGGTATTACCCTATATTTAGGGGTTTTCTAATTGTATCAAACAAATTAACTGCTATATATTTAAAAATTCAATAATGATCTTAGTTACATTTAATCTTGAATTTTATAAAATTCTTTATTTTGTTAAAATCATCAAACAAATTGTATTTTTAATAATAATTTAACTAATCATTAATCTCGTTATTTATACTTTTGCATTAATATGTATTTTATATTTCCAAAAATAATAAAATAATGTTAAGCCCTATTTTTAGGCTTAATTTGTTTTTTTTGGATCCTTATTTTATTTCACTAACAATTATTATTTTATTATTACTCTCTTTCTAATTAGATAAAATATGTAAATTTGAAAAACTGATTTTTGATGAGTGATTTAAGGATAGTTTATATAATTTGATCTAAACAATCAAAAATATGTAAATTAATCCAAAAAAAAATAGTCTTATTTCAAAATAAAATCACTGCATTTTGTTTGTGATATTTTGCTTATGTGTCGAAGCACATATAAAGACCATTATTGATTTTTACGAATGAACTATAATGTTATATTCAAAAGTAAATACTCATATTAAATTAAGTGGTGGAGGGGGACGGTTTCGAACCGCCGAACCCGATGGGAGCAGATTTACAGTCTGCCGCGTTTAGCCTCTTCGCTACCCCTCCAAATATATGATATTTTGATGCTATTACATTATATCAAATCAATTTTTAAAAAGCAAGATAATTTTACCCCATTTTTATGAAAAAATCTAGATGGTAAAATTATTCATGATATAATATAACATATACATAATTTAAAGGAGATACTGTTTTATGAAAATAGCATTAATTGCCCATGATAAAATGAAACCTGAGATAATAGAGTTCGCAAAAAAATATAGAGATGTATTAACCAAACATGATTTAGTAGCTACTGGTACAACTGGTCATAGAATAATTGAAGCTACTGGTTTAAATATAAAATGTTTTAGATCTGGTCCATTAGGTGGAGATCAAGAAATTGGTTCTAAGGTAGCTAATGGTGAAATTGATATGATTTTCTTTTTTCGCGATCCATTAACTGCTCAGCCCCATGAACCTGACATAAATGCATTACTAAGATTAAGCGATGTTTATAAAATACCACTTGCGACTAATATTTCAACAGCCGAACATATGATTGGGAATCTATAAAAAAAAGCCAAATAATTTTGGCTTATTTTTTTTGCGGAAACATTATTAATGGTATTAACATTTCATCAGTTGTTAACCCTGCATGTTGTGCTTTGAAAGATTGTTTTGAATTAACAAGCTTAAACGAATATTTATCGATAGCTATTGAAAAATAATCACCAAGGAATTCTTTTAATTTTGGATGTATAGCATCATCACCTAAAAATTTTGTTTTTAAAAAATCTTCAGATTTATATAATATAAAATAATCTCTAAATTCTTTATTGAAATTTTCTACGAACTTATCCTCCATGCCTTCTTTAATAAAGAAAGCTGTAGCTCTAGCTTCAACTGAAGGCTTGTGTTTAAATGTATTTACTATTTCAGGATAATTCCATAATACAACTTCTTCTATATCAATTTGTCCATGATCCGCAGTAATAATAACTAATGTATCTTCATCTAATTCCTTAATTAATTCTTTAACATCTTCATTAATTTCTTTTAGATGATTATGAACCTTATTTGATAAAGTTCCGGTTTTATGTAAATAAGTATCTAATTTGTCCCAATATGCATAGATGAAATGTTTTCCAGGTTCTTTTGTTTTTTTAATTATTGAATTACATAAATTCCTAAAAGTTTTATGATTCGGTTCTTTAAACTCTGGGAAAATTTCTTTTGTTTTAACATTTGGATTATATTTTTCTATCAATTCATATATTTTTGTAACAGGGACGAATTTTTCACTAATATTATAATCAAAAGATATTTCATCGTTATAAAAATCCTTATTTAAAAATAAGATTACTGACTTATCCTCTTCCTTAATATATTGAAGCCAACCAATCCAACCAGTATTTACAGGTGGCTTACCTGTTAAAATGGAGGTAGTGGCTGAAACTGTTGTGGAAGGAAAAACAGTAGTTAATTCGTCTTTTTGGTTTTCAATTAGATATTTAACTTCTTTTTTATGTTTCCTTAAAATAGCAGACCCCATTGCATCAACTAAAATTAAAACTATATTTCTATAACTTTTATTTAATTCTCTTTCAAGAATATTAATGCTCTTAAAAGAAGAAGGTACATTATAATGTTTTAAAATAGTCGTTGTAATATTCATCAAACAATGGTTATAGTCAGGAATAATTATATTTTTCATATTGCACTCCTAATAGTATTTGTTTTTATTTTAGGTAAAAATTTAACTCTTGTATAAAGTAATGTTCCAATAATTGTAGCTAAAACATTACTCAGAAGCATTGAATACCATATTCCAAGTGGCCCTAAAGAGGTATATTTCATAGTATACCATACAAAAGGCAATCTAAAAATCCAAAGTCTTACAACTGCGAGTATAAATGATAAATGCGTATCTCCACTTCCTTGGAAAGTTGATAAATATGCTTGAAATACTGCCATTAGAGGTAACCCTATACCTATATAAAACATATATTGAACAGCATTATCAATCGTTTCACTATCATGACTAAACCAGCCAACAATAGTATATCTAAATGGCAATAAAATAGAAATTCCAATTGCCATTATTATAATGCTCATTACCATTCCTTCTTTAACCGACCTTTTGGCTCTAGCAATATTACCGGCTCCAATATTTTGAGCTACATAAATCGCGATAATTGAAGTAATAGATGAGACCGGAAACATAACAAGCGATGTAATTCTATTACCTATAAAGAAAGCTGCCGTAACATAATCACCAAATGAATAAATCATTCCATTTAATATTACAAATCCAATTGCTTGAATTGACTGCCCAGAAGAAGCTGGAAAAGCAATTAAAGTTCTTTTCTTAATAATAGGAAAATTAATATATTTAGTTTCAAATTTAATTTTAATGCCGTTTTTTGCATTTACTAAAAAATATAAAACAATTGGAATCATAACAAGTTGTCCTGCTAAAGTAGCTATTGCAGCTCCAGTAATACCCATATTAAATCCTAAAATTAATACAGCTGTTAAAACTATGTTAATTGCTATAGCAATAGAATTTATAATAACAGGAGTTAAGGTATCTCCAGTTGCTCTTCTTATTGCTTGAAAAGCAAAAACAAGAAAAACTGCAGGCATTTCAAAACTTCTAATTCTAATATAAATAGTTGCGTATTCTAAAACATCAGATTCAACACCTATTAATTTTAATATCAATGGCCCAAAGAAAAATACAAATGCATTAAATATAAATCCTAATACAATAGATAAATAAACAGTATTAGTCGCATATTTAATCGAGTTTTCATTATCCTTTTTACCAACAAATTGACCAATTAATCCATTGCTCGCAACACTAAGTCCCATACCAAATGATAGAAATATAAAAAATATCGGCCATGTTAATCCAATAGCTGCTTGCATTTGTGTAGCTATTGTTTGATCTGGTATTAAACCAATAAACAAAGTATCTACTATATTATGTAAGGTTTTTAGAACATTGGCCAAAAAAACAGGAAAAGCCAAATAAATTAATCCTTTCCAAATTGGGTTTTGTTTTAAAATAATATTGGATCGTTTTTTAGAAATTGAATCCATAAAATCCACTCTTTCAATAAAAAGAAAAGCACACTGCTCAACGTGTGCTAATTAGTTACATAATATGGTGCCGAAAGCAGGAATTGAACCCGCAACCTACTGATTACAAGTCAGTTGCTCTACCAGGTTGAGCTATTTCGGCATGGTGGAGATTGACGGGCTCGAACCGCCGACCCTCTGCTTGTAAGGCAGATGCTCTCCCAGCTGAGCTAAACCTCCAAATTAATTATGCATTACAATTTTACTATTACTTATAGCTTATGTCAAGCAAATAATTTTAAAAATTTAATTTTTTTAAATGTTTACAATCTTATCGAACAAGAGATATATTTTAAAATTATATATAACTTTAAAACTGATCTTCAATTAATTTGATAAATACTGTAAGAACAAGTATATCCGCGCTACCTCCAAAACTCAAATTATTATTTAAACAAAAATCATTTAAAGACAAAATTGCTTCTTCATTACTTATTAAATGTTGTCTAAAAATTTTTTTTATTTCAAGATAAAATTCATATGATTTTGCTCGTTTTAATAATACGGTATCTTCTATTTCAGAAATAATAAAAATCAAAGTTGTAAGAAGAGATGATTTAGATAAGTCTCTTAAATATGGCAAAGCTTTTTTTACTGTTTCAAAACCGCTTAATGCTTCTCCTCTAGCACCTTTTATTTCAAATTTTTTATATGCCTCATATCCAAAAGAATTCAAATCATTATTAAAATCCTTTATAATGGGTTTTGATATTTGTTTCACAGTATTAAAGATATCGTTTATATTACCGTTATTATATAACACATATCCATATGATGAAATTAATAGCCCCATATTAAATATTAATCCCTTATAGGCATTAATATTTTTTGTCTGCTTTAACATTGCATCTTCAGCTTCTAACCCTATCTTTCTTATTTTAGAAAATATATCATCAATCCAAATTGAAGAGTATCCAGTTTCAAACATATCAATAAGATAAGGTAAAATTGTTTCTTTTGCTTTAATCATCAAATTATAATTCATGTCTTTATGGCTCCCATTTGTATATGGAGTTACCAATCCAAATTTAGGATGTAAATTCAATTCAGTCATTATACTTTTATCAATTAATAATTTGGTCTCTTCGCATAGAACAGTTTTTACCTTATTTTCGATAAATTCTATTAATTCAATTACAGAATGGTTTTTTTCTCTAATACAAATAAAAGCAGGATTTTCACATATATAACATTTTCTCATAAAACCTCTGGTTAAAGTTTTAATTCCATCATAAACATCTAAATCTATAAACCTACCCAGCTTTGTATTTTCTTCAATTGATATTAATTCATTTTTTACATATTTAGGGTTTAAATTCGTACCTAAATGATAATACGGTCCATCAAAATCATCATAAAATACAAAAGAGTTATAAAGTTCTTTTGGAATCAAATAAAAATATCTTTTTACTAAATAATATGCTAAATGATTTTTTTTGTCATTACCTGGAATATTAGTTTTTACCGTAATTACGGCGTTAAATACCTGTTTTAATTTTTTAATTTCTGCGTATCTTTTTTCACGAGAACTAAGAATATTATCTTTTAATGATTCCATAATTTACTCATTTCTTATGTTTTTTTAAAATCCTTTAAATATTATCTCTATTTTAAATACAACTATCACAAAAATATATTTAGATAACTTTATATATACAATCTATATAGGTTCCATCCCTATATTCAACGTACCCAATAATTTCATCTGAATGCTTTATCTTAGCTGGTATTCCAGTTATACTATGAGCCAAATTATATAATTCTTTAATAGTATAAATAGGTAAACCGCTATTTTCAAGGGTTTTAAGTATATCTTTTCTTTCGGGATTTACAGCTATTCCTCTTTCTGTAACTAAAATATCAATATCATTGCCAGGTGTTGTAACTGTAATAACCTTATCTTTAATAATAGGTATTCTAGACTTAAATAATGGTGATATAATCACTGTAACATCCGCACCATGAGCCACATCAGCATGACCTCCGCTACCTCCTATTATATTGCCCCAAGAATCAGTAGTAACATTAACATTAAAGTCAAGATCAATTTCAGTAGCTCCAAGAATTACAAAAGATAATCGATTACAAATAGGGTTTTTCTCAAAAGGATTTCCGTACTTTGAAGCTGACATAGCCTTATGATTTTTATTAAGGTGATATGATTTTACTGCATCTAAATCAAAACATTGAACATCATAAAGCTCTTTAAATAGGCCTTTATTTAACATATCTACATAACTTTTTGTTATTCCGCCAGATGCAAAACTTCCTGTAATATTCTTTTGATTCATAATATCTTGAATATACTTAACTACCGCTAAAGAAATTTTACCAGCGCCTGTTTGCATAGAGAAATTATTTTTAATTAAACCTAGTTGATTTATAACATTTGCACAATCTTTAGCTATCTTTAATCCTATTGGGTCCTTTGTTAGTTTTGTAGTTCCTGAGACAATTCCTTCTGAGTTGCCAATGGAATCAACTACTATAACCGCATCAACATATGCCCCATCAAACTGATATTCATCTAATTTATCAACTAAATTATCAGTTACTAATATTACTTTTTTTGCATACTCTAAATCACTAATAGCGTATCCTAACGTCCCACAAGCAGATGGTCCAAAAGCCCCTGTACCATTTCCAAATTTATCAACTGTAGGACAAGCCAAAAATGCAACATCTATTTTTAAATCTCCACTCTCTATTGCTCTCGCTCTTCCACCGTGAGTATTCATTATAAGTTTACCCTTTAGATACCCTTGCCCAATTACTTCCGCAACTTTGCCATTTAGGTAATTTGTATGTATATCTGTAACATTTCCATTTAATATTAAATCAGCTAAATTAGTATAACTAGGAAAAATAGAACTGGGCGCAAAATGCATATTCCTTAAATCTCTTCTTTTTACAACTTCTGAAACTTGTTGCAAAACATTATCACCATTTCTTAAATGATGATGAAATGATAAACATTGATTTGATTTAATATTAAAATAATCAAAAGCTGATTCTATGTTATTCAAAAAAACAGTTTCAAACTGTTTTTCTTTTTTGTTTATTAAAGTTCTTTTCATATCTAAATATGAATTGTTAGTCTTGAATGGTTTTAAATTATCCGGAATAAATCTATTAATTCCATTTATCATATTTCTATATTCTCCTAAATTAAATGATATAGCTTTGCTTTATTTATTATTTTATCCGCTTTCATCAAAAGAGGTTTATCAATCATTTTCCCATCTACAGAAAAAGCTCCTTTAGATAGATTTTTTTCTTTTTCTTTAATTACTTTTATAGCCCAATCGATTTCATCTTTAGAAGGAGAAAATATATCATTTATTATTTCAAGTTGATTTGGATGTATTGCACTTTTTGCTTTCATTCCAAGATTTTTTGCATTTAAACAATCTTTTTTTAACAATTCTTCATTATCAATTGATGTATTAGGTGTGTCAATTGCGATGATATTATTGGCTGTACAAGCATATATTACTTTCGACCTAGCAAATAATATTTCATTGCCTTCATTAGTTCTATTAATTTCCAATTCATTACATAAATCTTCCGCACCTAATAGAATTCCTTCTACTCTTTTATGCTTAGCAATTTGATCTATTTCTATAATAGAATTAGTAGTTTCTGTTAAAACTATAACTTTGATTTTATCTAATTTATATTTCTCTTCATATGTAGATAAATGTCTATCTAATATCTTGAGAGATTCAATATCCGCTTTTGGTAATAAAACATAGTTTATTTTTTGTGTTTTTAATAATTCTAAATCATTCAAAAAAAACTCTGTCTCAACAGGATTTATTCGTAATACTATTAAAGATGGGTAATTAGTCCCTTCATTTAAATAATTCATAAGAAGATTTCTTGCATTATCTTTTTCTGAAATATCTACTGAATCTTCTAAATCAAATATGATACCATCAGCCGAAAAAATATCAGCATTTTGAATCATTGATGGATTATTACTTGGTATAAACAAAAGAGATCTAAACATATTAATTCATCCTTTTAATTGCGCTAATCAACCTTGATTTAATCGTATAATCTAAAGCTCCCTTATCTTCAACAACCACTATTACATTTTTAACATCTAGTTCTTTTAACGTGTTTTCTATAGTCTCTTTAATTTGGTCATAGAAAAATGCCGCAACAATACTTTCAATAGTAATCTCAGTCTTATCGCTTTCTTTTACAGTAATAAAACAATCATTTGATTCTTTACTACCTGCAGTTCCTATTTTCATATTACCTCCTTTTGGTGCGTGCTAATATACGATTCATCTCATTTCTAACTATCATATATCCAGCATCAACGCCCATCCCTGGTTTAGCTAAACATTGAGTTGCTTTACAAGCAACTGCTATATTAGTTGATATTTCTGCGGAAATATTAGTTTCATTGCATGTTCCACCACAATAACTACCTATTCCTACCTTATTACAATATAAAATCGCATCAATAGTATTATTTACTCCACCTAAATCAGGAGTTTTAATTTGTAACATGTGTCCAGCTTTTTGATTAGCGAAATCTATGATATCTTCTAAGGTGTTACACCATTCATCCGCAACAATTTCTAATTTAGACCCCTGTTTTTCTAATTCTTCCCTTATCACCTTTAAATAATATATAGTATCTTCTTTATTTCCAGCGTCAATAGGCCCTTCTATTCGTATTTTTAAAGGCTTAGCCGCTTCTTCAACTTTTAATAAATACTTTACAATTCTATCAATATCATTATTAAACGCTAACCCAATTGTACCATATACATCTATATGAATAATAGGCTGATAATCTTCTCTTGGTTTATAAGTATTTATTCTGTTTTTTAACCACTCTATATATTTTAAAAGAATCTCACCATTAACACCTAATTTAGTGTTTACATTATTTATTAAAGCATGAGGTAATACATCGGCTTCTTTTAAAATCATTTTATCTACATTAGTATAACGATCATCACCTGATTGTGTAAAAATAGCTACAGAATCATAATTTAAATCATTAATACCGTATTCTTTTCTAACTATTTCCGCCATAGTAACACTGTAATATAAGGCAGTAGCACTCAATAATGCTTGCGTTAAGCCATAGCGAATAGCTGTATGTAATCTCTTACCATTTACTAACATTTTATCATATTTTTCAGCTAAAGTCCTAAATGTATCAATAGATTCTCCTATTAGTTTTGGTTTTATATATTTTTCTATAAATGGAATATACTCATCCGCTAAAAATAAAGAATCTCTGCCTCCAGTACCTGAATATTGTACCGCAGCACAATCTCCGATTCCTACCATTCCGTTCTCAAGAATAAGTTGAAGTGATATAGCTTCACCTTTTTGTCTAATTGAAGCGAATCCTTGAATACTAGGTTCTCCTATATAGAGAAACCCATCATTAACAGCTCCATTTTTAATGGCTTTTTGATCATCAAAGAAAAAACCTGTATATGATTTTGAAATAATTACGTCCTTAATTTTCATAATATGTCCTTTATTATCTTGGCCTTCCTATTAATTTTCCTCTACTGACAGAATAAACATCATCTACAGTCATTTGAAATGAAACATTTCTATTTTCTAATTTAGCTCTCTCTTCTATTTTCTTACGATGAAATTCTTTAATAGATTCATCAAATCCTAAATTACCAAATTCTAAAATTCGTATCATTCCTTCATTATCTCTAGCTGGTAATATTTTCCCCGCATTATATCTACTTGGGGCAAAAGGAATGTCTAATAACCCTTGTTTAAAAGCATTCACAGTTCCAACTGCTAAATCTCCACCTCCAACTTCAATAACTACATTCATTAAACAATTTACTTCTTTTTTAATTTGTTCAATTTCGTTTTTTAAAGAATTCGATTCAACCATTACTTGGTCTTTTAACATATTAACTATAAATTTTGAAGCTTTTATTCCCAATCCATTAGCTTCTTTAGTCGGAATACCAACAGATTCTTGAGGTGATTTTGATATTAACTTGGTTGCTTTAGATAGAGCCGCAACAGTAGAACTATAAGATATCAACGCCATAGCTTCAGCTTCATCTTGTGGGAATCCTCCCATCCATTGATGGAAAACAGTAGATATTTCCATATCCTTATATCCAAATTTATTTAAATAATAAATAGTTTGTTCATATAAAGAATTGATAGCCGCAACATCCTGTACTAAATTTCCGCCCATACCATAGCCAACAGTTATGTTTTTAACACCTTGTTCAGCCGCTAATAATGCTTCAATAATCATTACAGTATTAGAAATCGATGGTGGAACCAATGTGCCTGTAAGCGGTCCAAAAGGTTCACGGTTGATTCTAATACCTCTTTCTTCATAATAACCAACTAATCTATCTACATATTGCCAATTCCTAATAGATACTTCAAGAGGTACGGATTTTGCGTAGGGAATATTGTATGAAATTCCTCCGCCTTCATTAGATGTCCATCCAGCGGCGTGAATAATTTCTGATAATAAACGAGCATCAGGAGTTCCATGTCTCGCTTCAATAGGAACATTAACTGATTCAAAAACTTTTTTACAGTTTTTAACTCCATAATTAACTACTGGAAATCCATTTAACAACGCTCTGTGCTTTTTAATGCTCTCTGAAAGTCCTCTTTCAGCTTCATCATATCTATTTTGTCTTGTATAACTATCAATAGTTGATGGGACAAAATCGGCTCCACATTTTTCAAGATATTGTAATAACTTAATATGCTCTTCTAATTCAGGAACCCCAGCTCTTGGTTGTACTAAAGTATCACCATTTTCTTTTGCTTTATTTAACTTTAAAGCAAAATTCTTATGTTCAGGAACGGCTCTTAAATATTCAACAGCTTTATTTAAATCTAATTCATGATCATTTCCTGTAACCCATCCACATAATACTTCTTTTCTGATTTTTAAAAACTCTTCTTCAGTTAATTTTTTGTTTTTTAAATCCATGATATCCCCTAGATTCTAACTATATTTTTTTTCATTATTCTTAAAGCTGCAAGTGGATTTATTTTAGACAACAATCCCATAGCAGCTATAATATATTTTTGATCCACATAAAATTTAGGATCATTAGGCCTTAATTCTTGTGCGTTATGCAATATATTAGTAGTTCTTTTTAATATACTTTCTTTATCTTTAGAATTAATAATAACTCCACCAGTACCGATAACATATTTAATTTCTGTTAAATCCTTACCAACTTGATTATAAACTTTACCCATTGGTGTATATACTTCTTCAATTCTACCAACATGCCTATGCATTGCGCGATAAGCACATATTTCAGCTAAAAATAAATCAATAAATTCATCATGTTTATTTTGTGGTAATGATTTAACATTTTCATATCTTTTTTTAACTTCTTTTTCAATATCTACTTTTTTTTCTTTATTAATAAATTCAATTTCTTGTAAGCTAAGAGATTTAATAATTCCTGGTGCAGAATAACGCATTCCAAGATCTCCTTCAACTGTTCTTTTAGCAAATGGTTCTTCTAAGCCGTGAATAATTACATCACTTCTCTTAGTTGCGTTACATATAGAATACATATCAGTTGTGGCTCCACCTATATCAATTAAAACAATATCTCCAAACCCACTTTCATTTAAATATCCTTGTGCTAATAATTTAGCAGCTTCTAATACTGCATTAGGAGTAGGCAAAATTACTTGATCTATTTCTGATTCAATCGATTTTATTCCCTTTGCCTCAATAATTTTATTTAAAAATATTTCTCTAATCTTTTCTCTTGCTGGTTCAGTGTTTAATGAATTGACTTTTGGCATAACATTATCACAAATATATCCATCTAAATTATATTTATTGAAAATGTTCTCTATTTCATCTCGTGCTGATTTATTTCCAGCAAAAATAATAGGTACCCTAACATTCATCTTACCTAATAATTCAGCATTATAAAGCACGCATTCTGAATTGCCTCCATCTGCGCCTCCAGCTAACAAAATTATATCAATATTTTCATCTAATATTTTTTGTACTTCATGTTTGTTTATATGATGTGATAAAACTAAATCAACTTTAGCTCCAGCACCAAGACATACTCTCTTAGCAGCTTCAGCAGTAAGCTCTTCAACTAGACCAATAGCGGCCATTTTCAGGCCGCCAGCAGCTGAAGAACAAGCAATAACTTGTTCGAATTCTATATCTTTCCCTATCTTATCATAAAGCCTTTTTAACGCTTCATGATACCCTATACTTATATCTTCATCAACTGTAGTAAAATATGAAGCAGTATCAATAATATCTTCTGCTTCTGTATCTACAGCACATAATTTAGTGAATGTTGATCCGAAATCAATCAGCAAATATTTTGCCATACTATTCTCCCAAATCTTCCTTTATATCGCTTAAAGCATCTTCAATTGGCGTTCCAGGAGAGTAAACTCTATTAAACCCCATATCTAGAAAAGTTTTTTTTACTTCTGAAAAATCTTGTTTTCCAACAACTATATTTCCTCCAACGTATAAAAGAATATCTCCTATACCCGATTCAATACACTTATCTCTCATTCCTCTGCAATCAATCTCTCCATGTCCATATAATGAAGAAACCAAAATTAAATCAGCATCTGTTTCAATAGCCGCATTAATAAAATCTTCTTGTGAAGATAAAACACCAATATTAACTACATGGTATCCGTTATTTATGAGCGTATATTCAATGATTTTATTGCCCACAGCGTGTACATCTGCACCGATGACACCAATCACGATTGTTTTCAAAGTATTCTCCTTGTTTTGTAAGCGCTTGTAATATGTGTATCATTATAACATAGTAGCTTAAACTTTTAAAGATTAAAATTTATAAATTATTATCTCGTTTTAAAAATTATTTTTTTATAAATTATTTGATAAAACAAACAAAAAATCACTCAATCTATTAATATAACTAAGAACTAAATTTAAATCATTTCTTTTATGCAAATCTATGAGTTCAATCAATCTTCTCTCTGCTCTTCTTGTGACTGTTCTACATACATCAATATATGCGCCATTTAGGGATTTTTCTGATCCGGGTAATAAAAATTTAGCTTCTAAAGGATGTTCGTTAAGAACATCTTGCATTGTATTTTCTAACCAATTTATAGAATCTATTTTTAATTTTTTTAAAGAATCATATTTATTAGAATTTGGATCTGTCGCAATTAAAGAATTGATTTGTTGAAGAGTCTGTTGAATTGTTATAATTTTGTCATATTTTGTATAGTGATATGCTAGCCCTAAATTAGAACTAAGTTCATCAATTGTTCCTAAAACTTCAAATAAAATATTATTCTTTTTAAAGGAACGATTGCTATAATCTAAAGTATTTCCTTTATCACCGTTTTTCGTGGATATTTGACTCACTTTTTTAATTTGCATATTTAGCCTCCAATTACTTTCTCTTTATTAACTCGGTAACAGCGAAAGTCGCAACATCTTCCGCAAAACTTCCAGGACCAAATCCTGCATCATATCCTAATTCTTTTGCTAATTCATGTGTAATTCTAGCTCCTCCAGCTATTAGTATTACTTTTTCACGTAAACCTTCTGCTTCTAAAAGCTCGACTAGTTCTACAAGGTTTTTAAGATGCACTTCTTTTTGAGTTACTGTTTGAGAAACTAATAAAACATCTGCATTTTTTTCAATAGCTATTTTAACAAAATCTTCATTTAAAACTTGTGAACCTAAATTATAAGCTTTTATACCTTTATATCGTTCTAATCCATAATGACCAGCGAAGCCCTTCATATTCATAATCGCATCAATTCCGACAGTATGAGCATCTGTACCTGTAGAAGCCCCAACAAAAACTAATTCTCTATCAAATTCTTTTTTGATAAGAGCTTCAATTTCTTTTCTAGATAAAACTTTTGAAGTAATTTCTTCCACATGAATTTTATCGTAGTCAATACTGTTCTTTAACGAACCATATACAATATAGAAACTAAATCCATCCCCAATAGATTCTGCATGAACTACAGAAGGGTCCATTAATCCCATGGTTTTAGCGACTTCTTTAGCTGCAACTATTCCCTTTTGATTTCTAGAAATTGGTAAAGTAAAACTTACTTGAACCTTACCATCGTTTAAAGTATCTCCATATGGTTTAATGTTCATTGAAGAATCCCTCCAATCTATCGCTAATAACATTTATATATTCTGGGGATTTTTCAAAAACTCCATCGAGTCCTTTTCCACCATCAACCGGCCTTTTTGTATCAGCAAAAATTCCATCAGCTAAACTATTAAACATACCTATTTTTTCTATTCGCCTTAATAAGACTAATGCTTCATCTAATACTTTTTTAGCGCGTTTTTGAATTAAACCATTATCTTTAAATTCAATCTCAGATCCTAAATCTTTCATCGCTGTTTGTATCATCTTTGCATTTTTAATAGCTAAGAATCTATCACTCATAAAAGGAGTGTGAATAGCTTCGGTCATCATACCTAGTAAATGAATAGATTGATCTGTAAAAGTGGTTACCATGTTAAACATAGCATTTTGTTGATATGCTCTAAAAATATTACCATTAATATGTTTTGTTGGTGGCATATATTTTAAAGGAGCCTTTGGAAAAATCTCTCTAGCCATCTGCGCTTGAGATAATTCAAGCAAAAAACTATTTTGAATTTCTGGATTAATTTCAAAAGCATGACCAAGCCCCATTAACTCTTCTGGTAAATGTGCTTTTTTCGCAAATGATTCGTTAATAAATTGTGAAGCCAAAACAGTATGAGCTTCAGTAACTGCATCACTAGTTGTTAAATAATTATCTTCTCCAGTATTTATTATTATTCCTGAATATGCATTAATTAACCTTGAAAAATATTGATCAATGAATGTTCGTTTCATGTTAATATCTCTGAAAATAATTCCATACATACTATCGTTTAAAAGCACATCTAATCTCTCTAAAGCGCCCATACATGCAATTTCAGGCATGCATAATCCTGATGCATAATTA
>Ga0164318_10000992_pt1 | contig 24083 bp, 26 predicted proteins | sample GuaBasSedimGuay9_FD_113734 | JGI IMG/M metagenome (GOLD analysis project Ga0164318, IMG submission 113734) | Subseafloor sediment microbial communities from Guaymas Basin, Gulf of California, Mexico - Guay9, Core 4571-4, 0-3 cm | ecosystem: Environmental > Aquatic > Marine > Hydrothermal vents...
GAAATGAACCAATGAATCGAATCTTGTCTTTTCCACGTGTGGGCATGTATGAAAAAATGACAGAATTTTATCCAGAAAAACTACCTCAAGAACTGAATTAAAGTCAAGCCCAGAATGAAGAGCAGGGATTTTTTGATTGCTAATCCCGGGCAACATGATATAATTTTCTCTTTTTTATCGTAAGGGAATGGGATTGATGGCCCGCACAGGCAAACGGCAGCCCACAGGATCAGGAGCCGGCGGAAAAGAAGCTTCCGGCGGTGGAATAAAAGAATTCATAGATGCATTTCTTGGGACTCTCCGCGAACAGAAGGGCTATTCCCCGCACACCGTGAGGAGTTACCGAGCTGATCTGATTCATTTTTTCAGTTTCATGGGGACGCGGCAAGAAGAAGTTTGCGCGACGGAGATCCGGGCCTACCTGGGGAGTCTGTTCGGCCGTTACAAACGAAGTACTATTGCCCGGAAACTTTCAGCCATTCGGTCGTTTCTTACTTTTCTGGAAAAAAGAGGAGTGCTGGAAAGAAATCCTGCGAAGGAAGTATCTTCGCCCAAGCTGAACAAATACATACCCGGGTATCTCACCGTTGACGAAGTCTTCAGGCTCTTGGAAAGACCAGAAAAAGAGAAGCCTTTCGGCAGCAGGGACCTTGCCGTTCTGGAACTGCTCTATTCATGCGGGATCCGTGTGAGTGAAATTGCGGGGTTGAATATTTCAAATATTGATTTCCATGGGCGGCTCCTGAAGGTGACCGGAAAGGGAAACAAAGAACGTGTGGTCCCCGTGGGCAGACAGGCCCTGGGTGCTGTGGAGAAGTACCTGGAGGCTTCGAAACATCTCCGTGTCAAACCGGGGAAAAAACAGAAAGATGCTCCGCTTTTCCTGAATCAGCGGGGAGGGCGGCTTTCGACACGAAGCATTCATCGGATCGTGAAAAAATATGCCCTGGAGTGCGGTTTTTCGCCGGAAATCAGTCCCCATTCCATGCGGCACACGTTCGCTACCCATATGCTGGATGGGGGCGCCGATCTCCGGTCGGTCCAGGAACTCCTCGGGCACGAAAGTCTGTCAACGACGCAGAAATATACCCATGTTACCCTGGACCGGCTCATGGAGGTGTATGACAAGGCACATCCCCGAAGCCACTGAAATTCGGGGATGACAGACCAGGAATGCCGTCTAGCCCATAGGTGAACCGGATAGAGCTGTAATCACAAATGCCAAAGCTCAAATGGCAAATGAAATCCCAATGTCTCAATGACTAGACACATTCTGCTCATCTGCCTGGAATAGCAACAAGCAATGGGGCAATTGCCAGCAGTAGAACGTTTCGTTCATTTGGTCATTTGATATTTGACATTGAATTGACAGTGGGCTTTTGGACTTTGACATTACGTACGCTCAAAAGAGAAATCCTGTCCGCTTTTTAAATGGGGCATTGATTATTAAGGAGAGAAGGATGGATGACGGGCCCGCCCGAATACGGGCAACGACGATTTTGGCCGTACGGAAAAACGGCAGGGCGGTTATGGCCGGGGACGGCCAGGTAACCCTCGGGGAAACCATCATGAAACACAAGGCGAATAAGGTACGCACCATGTACAAGGAAAGCGTGCTGGTGGGATTCGCCGGGGCGGCAGCAGATGCCTTCAACCTGTTTGAGCGGCTCGAGGGAAAGCTTGAATCCTACAGCGGGAACCTGACCAGGGCGGCTGTTGAGCTGGCAAAAGACTGGAGGACGGACAAGATCCTCCGGAGGCTGGAGGCGCTTTTGCTGGCAATGGACCGGGAGCACACCCTTATCATATCGGGAACCGGTGATGTGATCGAACCTGATGAGAGCGTGGCAGCCATCGGGTCTGGAGGCTCTTACGCCCTGGCCGCCGCCAGGGCACTGGTGGACCATTCGGACCTGGATGCCGTCGCCATAGCAAGGGAAGCCATGACCATTGCGGCATCAATCTGTCTTTACACCAATGATCACATAAGTATTAATGAACTGGGAGATTAATTTATTCGTACCTCATGAACAAATTTGAGCTCAAAAGGGGGATGAAAGTTTTTTTGACTTTACATAAAATGTCAAATTCCAAAATCCCAATGTCAAATAAATGTCAAATGACCAAATGAAAGCGAAGTTCGCACTGGGGTGGGTTGTACTTTTGCCCGTTCCCATCCCAGACAGGTGATCGGGATACGTTTTGTCATTGAGGCATTGGGGTTTCATTTAACATTTGAGCTTTGGCATTTGTCCTTTCCGGTTTATCCAGGTTGGGTATTTAGGCTGTCATGGATGTTTCAGGCTGCCGCCTAACCAGCCTGAAGCATTGCTCTTAACTCAAAAAGCGAGGTTTAACGCGATTCCCATGAAAGTACTTACCCCCAGAGAGATTGTCTCTGAACTTGATAAATATATTATCGGACAGGATGACGCAAAGCGGTCCGTGGCCATTGCCCTCAGGAACAGGTGGCGTCGACAGCAGGTTGCACCTGAGTTGAGGGACGAGATCGCCCCCAAAAATATTATCATGATCGGGCCCACGGGTGTGGGGAAAACGGAGATTGCGAGGCGATTGGCGCGTCTGGCCAATTCTCCTTTTCTGAAGGTGGAGGCCACAAAGTTCACAGAAGTGGGGTATGTGGGTCGTGATGTGGAATCCATGATCCGGGACCTCACTGAGCTTGCCATCAATATGGCGAGGCAGGAAGAACAGGAACAGGTAAAGGTGAAGGCCAGGGAGCTGGCGGAAGAACGGCTTCTCGATATCCTGCTGCCCAAGAAACGGGATGAAGTACGTGAGGATGGGGAAGCGGAAAAAGAAAAGGTCCTTGAAGTAGTCCGGACGGAGAAGGCCGAGGGCTTTTCCACTCGGGAGAAATTGCGGCGCATGCTGCGGGACGGGAAACTGGATGAACGGTTTGTAGAGCTTGAGGTAAATAACCGCAACATACCAATGGTGGAGATATTTTCCAATGCGGGCATCGAGGAGATGGAGTTCAACATCAAGGAAATGTTCGGCAACATGTTCCCCTCGAAAAAGAAAAAGCGGCGGGTGAAGGTTCCCGAGGCCATGGATATCATCTTCCAGCAGGAATCCCAGCGTCTCATCGATATGGACAGGGTAACGGAAACAGCCATCCAGATGACCGAGCAGAACGGCATCATCTTTCTCGATGAACTGGACAAGATCGCCGGTGCCGAGTCCGGTTACGGACCTGACGTGTCCCGGGAAGGGGTTCAACGGGATCTCCTGCCCATTGTGGAGGGGAGTACCGTCACTACCAAGTATGGAATGGTGAAAACCGATCATATTCTCTTTATTGCTGCTGGGGCCTTCAATGTGAGCAGACCTTCCGACCTTTTGCCGGAGCTCCAGGGGAGGTTTCCCATACGGGTGGAACTGGATTCTCTAACGGAGGAGGATTTTGTGAGGATCCTCACTGAACCGCAAAATGCCCTGATCACCCAGTATAAGGCACTCCTGGCCACGGAAGGGATTGACCTCATTTTCCATGAGCAGTCCATCAAACAGATTGCCGCGCTGGCGAGCAGCGTGAATGAGCGCACCGAAAACATCGGGGCACGCAGGCTCCACACGGTCATGGAAAAACTCCTTGATGAAATATCTTTTGACGCCCCTGACCTGAGGGAAAAAGAGGTAGCCATAACCGAAAAATACGTGGTTGACAAGCTGGCGGACATCCTGGAAGACGAAAATTTGAGCCGGTATATTTTGTAAGGTGGAAGGCGGAAGGCAAACTGCACAACCGGCTCAACGGGCATAACGGGTTCACCCGGCTGACGAATCGTGAGGAGACAAAGCCTATGATTACGCACAGTGACCGGGCCAAGGTCCTTATCGAGGCCCTTCCCTATATCCAACGGTTCAATGGCGCTACCGTGGTGGTTAAATATGGTGGGCACGCCATGGTGGACGACCAGCTGAAGAAGGATTTCGCCCTGGACATTATATTGATGAAATATGTGGGTATAAACCCGATTGTTGTCCACGGAGGAGGTCCCCAGATAGGCAGTTTTCTTGAAAAGCTCTCCATTGAACCTCATTTCGTGGACGGCATGCGGGTGACGGACAAAGAGACCATGGACGTGGTGGAAATGGTCCTTGCGGGGAAGGTGAACAAGGAGATAGTGAACCTGATCAACAGCAACGGCGGGCGGGCCGTGGGGCTTTCAGGGAAGGATGGGCAGTTGCTTACGGCGCAAAAAATGGAATACCGGAAACAGAAAACCCATGACCAGCCCCCGGAAATCATTGATATGGGGCTGGTGGGGGAGATAACAGCGGTGGACAACCGCATACTGCTCAGCCTCATTGAACGGGAGTTTATTCCCGTCATTGCGCCGGTGGGGGCGGGGACATCAGGAGAAACATACAATATCAATGCGGACCTGGTGGCCGGCCGGATCGCCGCAGCGCTCAAGGCAAGAAAACTGGTCCTGTTGACTGATACCGACGGGGTCAAGGACAGGAAGGGAAACCTTATTTCGACCCTCCGAAGCGAGGAAGCGCAACGGTTGGCCGAGGATGGAACCATCGGCGGCGGGATGATTCCCAAGGTTCACTGCTGTATGGATGCCCTTGCGGGCGGCGTGCAGAAGGCCCATATTATTGACGGCCGGGAGCAGCACGCCATTCTCCTGGAAATTTTCACTGAACGGGGTGTGGGTACGGAGATCATCCACTAGCAGGTGAAAAGACAAAGCATAAACGCAAGAGGCAAAAAGTTAAAGGTGAAAGGATAAAGGCGTTAGGCAAGAGAGGAAAAAGGACATTTGTTCAAATGGGCGAACCGGTCACCGGGCCAAACGCTTTCGTCGGTTGAACCGGAAAAATAAGGAAGAAGGAGTGATGGATAGTAATAGAGAAAAGCTGACAACCATGCAAAGGGCTGATCGGTACATGTTTCAAACCTATGGGCGGTTCCCGGTGACCCTTGTCCGGGGCGAGGGATGTCGTGTGTGGGACGAAAATGGAAAAGAGTACCTGGACTTTGTGGGCGGAATAGCGGTGTGCGCACTGGGGCACAGCTCTTCCGTGGTGACCGATGCCCTTCAAGAGCAATCCAGGACCCTCGTCCATGTCTCCAATCTCTTTTACACGAAGCCCCAGATAGACGTTGCTGAATTGCTTGTAAAGAATTCGTTCGCAGACCGTGTTTTTTTCAGCAACAGCGGGGCCGAGGCGAACGAGGCGGCCATAAAGCTTGCGCGTCACTATGCCCGCGAAAAGTACGGGGAGTCACGCTTCACCATCATTTCCATGGAGAATTCCTTCCATGGCAGAACCATGGCGACTCTTTCCGCAACCGGGCAGGACAAGGTCCGAAAAGGCTTTGACCCCCTGCTTCCAGGATTCCGGTTTGTTCCTTTTAACGATTTGCCAAGTATCCAGTCCGCCCTGGACGAGACGGTCTGCGCCATCATGATGGAACCGATCCAGGGGGAAGGAGGAGTTGTCTGCCCCAAGCCCGGCTACCTGCAGAACGTCCGGAAGCTTTGTAAGGAAAAGGATGTCCTGCTCATCTTTGACGAGGTACAGGTGGGAATGGGGCGCACCGGGAAGCTTTTTGCCCACGAACATTTCGGGGTGACGCCCCATATCATGACCCTGGCAAAGGCCCTGGGGAACGGGCTGCCGGTGGGGGCGATGCTCGCCACAGAGGAGCTCAGCAAGGCCTTCGGCCCGGGCACCCATGCCTCCACGTTCGGGGGAACGCCCCTGGTTACGGCGGTGTGCAAGGCCGTCCTGGAGAGCCTTCTTGCAGATGGATGGATTGAACACTGCCGGAATGTGGGCGCCTATTTCAAATCCCGGCTTGAAGCATTGAGGGAAAAGTATTCCTTTGTGCGGGAAGTGCGGGGATACGGGCTCATCCTGGGAATGGAACTGGACCTCCCCGGCGGCCCCGTGGTGAATGCGTGCATGGACAAGGGCTTCCTGATCAACTGCACCCAGGAGAGGGTGCTCCGATTCATTCCTCCCCTGATTGTGCAAGAACAGGAAGTCGACCAGCTGGTGGATACCCTGGATGAAATTTTGAAGGAATGCGGAAGTAGGAATGTGGAAGGCGGAAGGTAAAAGGATGGAGTGATGAAAAAAGATTTCCTGAGCATAAAGGATTTGACGAGAGACGAGGTAGAGTCCCTGCTGGAAAAGGCACTGGAGATGAAGCGGGCCGGGAAAAAGTATCCGAGATCACTCACCGGATACACCCTGGGGCTCTTGTTCGAAAAGGCATCCACCCGGACGCGGGTTTCTTTTGAATCAGCCATGTACCGGCTGGGAGGACAAACTTTGTTTCTGAGCAGCCGGGATACCCAGCTCTCCCGGGGAGAACCGGTGAAGGATACCGCAAGAGTCCTTTCCAGATACCTCGACGGCCTGTCAATCCGCACCTATTCCCAGGGGGTTGTGGAAGAAATGGCCCGGTGGGCGGACATTCCGGTGATCAATGCCCTCACAGACAAGTACCATCCTTGCCAGGTCCTGAGCGATTTGATGACCGTGCAGGAAAAAAAGGGCAGGCTGGAAGGACTGAAGATTGCGTGGGTTGGAGATGGAAACAACATGGCCAATTCATGGATCAACGCGGCCCGAATCATGGGATTCCACCTTTCTCTGGCGTGCCCGGCCGGTTATGAGCCCGATGGGGATGTGCTTTCAGGCGCAGGAGAAAACATTCGCCTGACGCCAGATCCGAAAGAGGCGGTGCGGGGTGCGGATGTCATAAACACAGATGTCTGGGCCAGCATGGGCCTGGAAAAGGAGCAGGAAAAACGGATCAGAGATTTTGCAGGTTTCCAGGTGAATGAGAACCTGGTCAAACGGGCAAAACCGGATGTTGTTGTCCTGCATTGCCTTCCTGCCCACCGGGGGGAGGAGATTGCAGAGGAGGTCCTTGAAGGACCGCGATCAGTCGTATTCGACCAGGCCGAAAACAAGATGCATCTGCACCAGGCTCTCCTGGAGCAATTGATAAGAGAGCCGGCTTGAAAATTGAGCATTCGGAAGCCGGATCAAAAGAAAGGAGTTAATCCGTTGAAGAACAACAAAGTGGAAAAAATCGTCCTGGCGTATTCGGGCGGCCTGGACACGTCGGTTATTCTTGCGTGGCTGAAAGACACGTACCAGTGCCCGGTTATCGCGTATGCCGGAGATGTGGGACAGGGTGATGATATGGCCGAGGTCAGGGAAAAGGCAATGGCCACGGGAGCTGAAGAGATTGTTATCGATGATTTGAAAGAGGAATTTGTGCGGGATTTTGTATTTCCGGCCCTGCGGGCCAATGCTATCTACGAATCCAGCTACCTGCTCGGCACGTCCCTGGCCCGGCCGCTTATCGCCAGGGGACAGGTGGAAGCGGCCAGGAAATTCGGCGCTGACGCCGTGAGCCATGGCGCCACGGGGAAAGGGAATGACCAGGTACGGTTCGAGCTGGCGTACATGGCCCTGGAGCCTGATCTGAAGATCATCGCCCCGTGGCGAATCTGGTCCTTCAAGGGACGTGAAGATCTCATGGACTATGCGCGGTCCAAGAATATACGGGTACCCGTGACCAAGGCAAAACCCTACTCAAGCGACAGCAACCTCCTGCACATCAGTTTTGAAGGGGGAATCCTGGAGGACACATGGAGCGAACCGCCCGAAGATATCTTTGTCATGTCCACATCACCTGAAAAGGCACCGGACAAGGCTGTCTACCTAGAAATAGAATATAAGAACGGTGACCCGGTGGCCATAGACGGGGAAGAATTCTCACCGGCGAAAATCCTGGCGCGGTTGAATGAGCTGGGGGGCAGGAACGGTATCGGCCGGGTGGACATGGTTGAAAACCGTTTCGTGGGGATGAAATCCCGCGGCATCTATGAGACCCCGGGCGGAACCATCCTCAGGACCGCTCATATGGCCATGGAGTCCATTACCCTGGACCGGGAAGTCATGCATCTCAAGGAAGAGCTGGTCCCGCGATATGCGGAAATGATCTATTACGGCTATTGGTACGCTCCCGAGCGTCAGATGGTGCAGGCCTTGATCGATGAAACCCAGAAAAGAGTAAACGGCATGGTTCGCTTGAAACTCTACAAGGGAAACTGCACCGTGGTGGGGAGAAAATCCGATTCATCGCTTTACGATCCTGACTTTGCCACGTTCGAGAGTGACGAAGTATACAACCAACAGGATGCAGAAGGGTTTATACGTTTGACGGGGCTGAGGCTGAAGATCGCGCGGCTCCTGGAGAGGAAACAGGCCGGTGGGAGGTGAAAAGGAGGTATGAGCGGTAAATTCTGGGGCGGGCGATTCAAGGAAGAAACAAATACGCTGGTGGATCAATTTAATGCTTCCATTGGCTTCGACCGGCGCCTGTACGAACAGGATATCAAGGGGAGCATGGCCCACTGCAAGATGCTGGGAGAAAAGGGGATCCTCTCGGAAGAGGAGACATCCACGATCCTGGAGGCCCTTGTAGAAATAAAAAGGGAACTGGATCACAATGAACTCCAGGTGAATGAGGAATATGAGGATATCCACACCCTGGTCGAGAAAACCCTCATCGAAAAAATCGGCCCCCTTGGCGAGAAACTGCACACGGGAAGGAGCCGCAACGACCAGGTGGCGCTGGATGTTCGCATGTATGTCCGGGACTGTATCCAGAGTGTTCTTCAGGGCATTAGAAATATGCAGAAATCGCTCGTCTCCCTTGCGGAACAAAACCAGGATGTGCTGATGCCCGGATATACGCATATGCAGCGGGCCCAGCCGGTGCTCCTGGCCCATCACCTGCTCGCCTATTTTGAGATGCTCAGGCGTGACAGAACGCGGTTCCAGGATACCCTGGGACGGACAAACGTTATGCCGCTTGGAGCCGCAGCACTGTCTGGGTCCACGTTCGACCTGGACCGGGAAATGGTTGCCAGGGAGCTTTCATTTGATGCGATCAGCAGGAACAGCATGGATGCGGTAAGCGACCGGGATTTTGTCCTCGATTTCCTCTATTCCGCATCAGTGCTTATGATGCATCTGAGCAGGCTGAGTGAAGAGTTGATCCTCTGGTCAACCCAGGAGTTCGGGTTCGCCTCCATTTCCGATGCATTCTGTACGGGGAGCAGTATTATGCCCCAGAAAAAGAATCCCGATATCCCGGAGCTGATCAGGGGAAAGACGGGAAGAGTTTATGGGGATCTCATGGCCCTCTTCACCACCATGAAGGGGCTCCCCCTTTGCTACAACAAGGACATGCAGGAGGACAAGGAAGTCCTTTTTGACGCTGCCGATACTGTTGATGCCTGTTTGAATATCATGGCGAGCCTCCTGAAATCGGTCTCTTTTGACCGGGAACGGATGAGTTCAGCGATACAGACCGGGTTCCTGGAGGCTACGGATCTGGCCGACTACCTGGTGAGAAAGGGTCTCCCCTTCCGGCAGGCCCACGAAGTGGTTGGAAAAATGGTCCTTTTCGCGCTTCAGGAGAAAAAAGAGCTGCGTGATTTGACCCTGGCACAAATGAAGACTTTTTCCCGCCAGATTGACCAGGATGTCTATGAATGGGTTGACCCGTCTTTGTGTGTAAAAAGACGGGAACTTCCCGGAGGAACGGGCCCTGGACAGGTGAAAGAACGGATCAAGGAGGCGAGAAAGGAGTTGGAAAAGTGAGACTTCAATACATCTTCCTGTGTGTTTTGCTCCTGGGCATTTTTTCCCTCCCGGCGGGATGCGGCAAGAAGGCTCCACCCTCTTTGCCGAAGACAAAGAAGCAATTTTCTCAGACCAGGGGTCCTGAGAGCGCAACGCCCCATAGGGACCGGGAATCGATCACGAACAGGAGGACGCTCTTGCCGGGAGATATGAATGTGGGTAATTGTAGGACCAACGTCTCCGTTGTGAAACGGACAAGGGGACCGGAGACAAACTGTTGAATTGATCTGCGAGGAGTGATAATAAGCCAATGCACCATTTCCACTATAAGGACGGTGAAATGTACTGTGAAGACGTACCGGTGAGAACCATCGCCGAGGCCGTCGGGACCCCTTTTTATCTGTATGCGCATGCGACTCTCGTGCAGCATTTCAATGCCTTTGACGGCGCTTTTGAAGGGACCAGACATCTCACCTGTTTTTCCATGAAATCCAATTCCAACCTCTCTGTCCTGAAACTTTTTGCAGGCCTTGGAGGAGGCGTGGATATTGTTTCGGGTGGTGAACTTTTTCGTGCCTTGAGGGCAGGGGTGGAGCCCAAGAAAATTGTCTATTCCGGCGTGGGAAAGCGGGATGAGGATTTGCGGTTCGCGCTTGCCTCGGATATCCTCATGTTTAATGTGGAGTCGTCCCAGGAACTCATGCGGATCAATGATATTGCCGGTTCAATGAACAGGATGGCGGGAATCGCGATCCGGGTGAACCCTGATGTGGACCCCAAGACCCACCCCTATATCTCGACGGGTCTCCGGGAGAACAAGTTCGGGATTGATATCCGGGAGGCCCCAGAGCAGTACGCCGTCGCGGCCGGCCTGAAAAATATAGAGGTCCTCGGTGTTTCCTGCCACATCGGGTCCCAGCTGACCGAAGTCGGTCCATTCGTAGACGCCGTGGCAAAGCTCATGGAGTTGGTGGAAGAACTGGCGGGGGCCGGTATCCCGGTGAAGTTTCTGGACCTGGGGGGCGGCCTGGGAATCACCTATGACCGGGAAGAACCTCCCCATCCGCGTGAGTATGGTGGGGCCATAAAAGAAATGGTTTCCCCGTCAAATCTTACCCTGGTTTTCGAACCGGGAAGGGTCATTGTGGGGAACGCGGGAATCCTAGTGACAGAAGTGCTTTACACCAAATCCACGCCGGAAAAGAATTTTGTTGTGGTTGACGCCGCCATGAATGATCTCATACGTCCAAGTTTGTACAATTCATTCCATGCGATCCAGCCGGTGCGGAAAACTGGGAGGGAAAAGCTTGAGGCCGACATTGTGGGTCCCATCTGCGAGTCGGGAGATTTCCTGGCAAAGGACCGGGAAATCGATGCCTTGGAGCCGGGTGAATTGCTGGCCGTCATGAGTGCCGGGGCCTACGGGTTCAGCATGTCATCCACCTACAACTCCAGGCCGCGGGCAGCCGAGGTGATGGTGCGGGGAGATCGTTTTCATGTCATCAGAAAACGGGAAACATTTGAAGACCTTGTCAGGGGAGAAGAGTTTCCTGATTTTCTGCTGAACGGGTAGGAGAAAATGGAACCTATAGCATTCTGGAAAATGAACGGCAGCGGCAATGATTTCATCATTATTGACAACCGCGATCACAAGATCGCCGAGAGTGATATGTCGCTGCTGGTGCAGCGGTGCTGCAGGCGGCGAGAGTCGGTCGGCGCTGATGGAGTGATTTTTGTTCACGAATCTGACCAATATGATTTCGCCTGGCAGTATTACAATGCAGACGGCGGGGAGGCTGAAATGTGCGGTAACGGGGGAAGATGCGTCTCTCGTTTCGCCTACTTAAAGGGAATCGCCGGGCCCGAGTTGACATTCGGCACCCTGACCGGTCCCGTTTCCGCCACGGTGAAGGGCCGGATGGTAAAGGTACTCATGCCCCGGCCCGCAGGCCTTGCGCTGGACATCGACCTGGAACCGCAGCCGGGGTGGCTGACCAAGGATTATATCAATACCGGTGTCCCGCACGTGGTGGTGCAGGTGGGAGACCTTGCCGGTCATCCGGTTGTGGAACAGGGTAGGGCGGTCAGATACCATGAGCGATTTTCCCCGGAAGGGACCAACGCCAATTTTTTCAGGATCACGGGCCAGGATTCCCTGGAGATAAGGACCTACGAACGGGGAGTGGAAGACGAGACCCTGGCGTGCGGCACCGGTTCGATCGCCGCTGCCCTTGTGGCCTGCACCAGGAATCTGGTCAAATCTCCCACAAGGGTGAAGACCAGGAGTGGAGAGATTTTGACTATTTCGTTTGAAACGAACGGCGATACCATAGAAAAGGTGTGGATGGAGGGAAACACTTCCATCGTCTATGAAGGAATCCTGCATGAAGAGGCCCTCTAGCCCGGAATGAGGACAAAGGAGCACTGCTCTGCTAGGGGCGGGGTGGTTTGTTTGGCATTTGGATTTTGGAATTTGACATTATAACCGTTCAATAAGGCAAGTTTGGTTTCAGTAACAGAAAAAATGCTATCCATGAGCAAGTGATGAGGGAGGTTGTCATGTTTAGAGGATCTATCGTTGCGATTGTAACCCCTTTCAAAGGGGGAAAAGTGGATGAAGAAAAATACCGGGAATTGATAGAATTTCAGATCGAAGGCGGGACAAGCGCCATCGTGCCGTGCGGCACTACCGGGGAATCGGCTACGCTCACGATGGAGGAACATGCCCGTGTCATCGATATCGCCATTGAGGCGGTCAATAAGCGGGTGCCGGTGATCGCCGGAACCGGCGGAAACAGCACCAGCGAGGCAATCGAGCTTACAAACCACGCAAAAAAGTCAGGAGCGGATGCCACGCTGCAGGTAACCCCCTATTACAATAAACCCACGCAAGAGGGGCTGTATCAACACTTCAAGGCTGTTGCCGATGCCGTGTCCCTGCCGCAGGTCCTCTACAATGTGCCGGGACGAACCAGCGTTAACATGTTGCCGGAAACCGTGGCACGCCTTGCTGAATTGGCGGAGGTGGTGGCCGTGAAAGAGGCGTCGGGGAATCTGGGGCAGATGGCGGAGATCATGCGGTTGGCCGGCGACAAGATTACCCTTCTCTCCGGCGATGACAACCTGACCCTGCCGGTTCTCTCCATTGGGGGAAAAGGCGTTATTTCCGTGGTGGCCAATATCGTCCCGGGGGATAGCGCAGCGCTCGTGAAGGCTTGGGATGAGGGAAATGCTGAAAAGGCAAAAGAACAATACTACAAACTGCTTCCGCTGTGTAAGGCCATGTTTTACGAGACCAACCCCATCCCGGTCAAGACTTCCCTTGCACTCATGGGGAAGATAGAAGAGGAGATGCGGCTGCCGCTTTCGCCCATGGCCCCGGCAAGCCTGGAGAAATTGAAAAGGGCGCTTGGTGATTACGGCCTCCTGTAAACGAAGAGTAAAAGGAGTATTGCCATGGTAAATGCGATTGTTGCGGGCGCTGCGGGAAGAATGGGAAAGCGGATCATCCATATGATTCAGCAGAACCCCGGAATTACCCTTGCGGGAGCCTTTGAGCATCCTGAACATCCGGCCGTACACAAGGACGCGGGCGAAGAAGCCGGTACAGGCAATCTGGGGATAGAGATCGCTCCTTCTCTGGATGCAGTCCTGGGCAAAGGGGACGTGATGATCGACTTCACCACCCCTGCGGCAACCCTTCAGAATCTCCATGCTGCTGTTTCCCTTGGGTTAGCCATGGTCATCGGTACCACGGGAATCCATGGAGAACAACTGGAGGAGGCAAGGTCACTTGCGGAAAACATCAGGTGTGTCATGGCGCCCAACATGAGTGTTGGAGTCAACGTGATGTTCAAGATAGCCGGGGAACTGGCAAGGCTTCTGGGTAATGACTACGATATGGAAATCCTGGAAGTGCATCACCGTCTCAAGAAAGACGCGCCGAGCGGGACCGCCATGCACCTTGCCCGCATCTTGGCGGAAACCGTGGGCCGTGATCTTGATCAGGTGGGAGTGTATGAAAGAAAGGGTCAGATTGGGAAACGGACCAACGAGGAAATCGGTATCCAGACGTGGCGCGGCGGGGACATTGCCGGGGAGCACACCATCATGTTTGCGGGTATCGGTGAACGGCTGGAATTGATACACCGGGCCCACAATCGTGATAATTTTGCCAGAGGCGCGGTGAGAGCAGCCCTTTGGGTGGTGGAACAACCCAAAGGGCTCTACGATATGCAGGATGTGCTGGGACTGAAGTAATACACCAGGGCAGATAAGCTGAAGCCTGAAGACCTATAGATTTCGAACGTAGTGAACAGAAAGAGAGGGAAAATGACGATTTTTGAAAAGGCGGAAAGGCTGAAGCAGCTTCCCCCTTACCTATTCAAAGAGATTGATCGAAAGAAAAGAGAAGTAATGGCCCGGGGGGTAGATATCATTGACCTGGGGGTGGGAGACCCGGACATCCCGACCCCCCCGCATATCATCGACGCCCTCAAGAAGGCAGCCGACGACCCGGCGAACCACCGATATCCATCGTATTCGGGGATGCCCGCGTTCAGGGAAACAGTGGCGGAATGGTATGGGAAAAGGTTCGGGGTTACCCTTGACCCGCCAACAGAGGTTATTACCCTCATAGGGAGCAAGGAGGGAATTGCCCACTTCCCGCTTGCCTTCATCAATGCGGGAGATATTGCCCTTGTCCCGAGTCCCGCGTACCCGGTATATCGTATTGCAACACTCTTTGCCGGGGGGGAGCCCTATACCATGCCCCTTCTGAAAGAGAATGATTTCCTGCCGGACCTGAACGTAATTCCATCTGATGTTGCGGACCGGGCCAGGATTTTGGTTATCAACTACCCGAATAACCCTACGTCTGCTACGGCTGATGAGGAATTTTTCAGCAGGGTTGTGGCTTTTGCACGAAAACACGGCATTATCGTCTGCCACGACGCCGCTTACACGGAAATGGCATTCGATGGATACAGCCCTCCCAGCTTCCTGGAAGTGGATGGCGCAAAAGAGATCGGCCTTGAATTCCACTCCCTTTCCAAGACGTATAATATGACCGGCTGGAGGGTCGGGTTCGCGGCGGGAAACCGGGAAGGTATTGAGGGATTGGGCGCCATAAAGAGCAATATCGACTCAGGCGTGTTTCAAGCGGTCCAGCTTGCCGGCATTAAAGCTCTCAGGGGAGATCAGTCCTGCGTCCGGGAAATGGCCAGTACCTATCAGGCTCGCAGGGATTTGATGATCAGTGGGTTAAAAGATATGGGGTTTGAGGTTGATCCTCCGAAGGCAACGTTTTATCTCTGGATCCAGGTGCCGGAAGGGTATTCGTCAGCATCCTTCGCAACACGACTCCTGGAGGAGGCGGGACTGGTGGTAACCCCGGGAAATGGTTTCGGGGAACCGGGAGAAGGCTACTTCAGGATCGCCCTGACCCAGACGATGGACCGGCTGTCAGAGACCCTGGAAAGACTTAAGAAAATGAGTTTCTAAATGACTGAAATCGCCTATATCGGGATCGGCTCGAACGTAGGCCAACCCCTTGAGAACTGCCTGTCGGCGATCAGGCTTCTGGGGGAAATGCAGGGTTGCCGTATTGACGGCAGGTCGGGTTTTTACCGGACGGAGCCGGTTGGAGTGGAGGGGCAGGAGTGGTATGTGAATGCGGCGGTTGCAATCACAACGGAGCGGTCTCCGCAGCACCTCCTTGAGGGACTCCTGGCCCTTGAGAAAAAAATGGGCAGGGTGAGAAAAGAAAAGTGGGGTCCCCGGATCATCGACCTGGATCTCCTCATTCACGGGAAACGGATCATAGAAGAGGAAGGTCTCATTGTTCCCCATCCCAGAATGCACGAGCGGCGGTTTGTCCTGGTGCCCATGGCAGATCTTGCTCCAACCCTTGTTCACCCCGTGTATGGCAAGAGGATGATAGATCTCCTTGGTGCATGTCATGATAACGGCCAGGATGTTATTCCACTTGAGGAAGAATAGATGCGGCTTCTGATTTTTATCCTTCTGGGATATCTGCTCTACAGGACTGTGCGGCGCTATTTAAGATCAGGGCAGACCCTCGAACACCATGAGAGCTCTGAAGCCATTGACGAGATGGTCCAGGACCCGGTTTGCAAAACATACGTACCGGTCCGGGAAGCGGAGAAGCGGGTCATCAACGGGAAAAGGTATTATTTTTGCAGCAAGAAGTGCGCGGACGAGTTTCAGCACCAGTCGAAATCATAAGGCGGAAAGATGAACAATTTGACGGCCAAAGGAGTGAACAATGAAATTTTTTATTGATACAGCGAATATTGAGGAGATCAAGAAGGCAAACGAACTGGGAATGGTTGATGGGGTGACCACTAATCCATCGCTTGTGGCCAAAGAGGGAAGGGAGTTCAGGGGCCTTCTGGAAGAGATTTGTGCCATCGTGGATGGCCCGGTCAGTGCCGAGGTGGTAAGCGTGGAAGCCGAAGGCATGATCACTGAAGCACGGGAGCTGGCCAAGGTGGCCGATAATGTCGTGGTAAAGGTGCCCCTGATTGAAGAGGGGTTAAAGGCGACGAGGGCCCTGTCCAGAGAGGGAATAAAGGTCAATGTTACCCTCTGTTTCTCCCCGGTGCAGGCACTCATGGCAACGAAGGCAGGCGCATCTTTCATCAGCCCTTTTGTGGGGAGGCTTGATGACATCAGCCAAGTGGGCATGGAGCTGGTTGATCAGATCGTTACCATTTATGACAATTATGGGTTTGAAACGGAAATCATCGTGGCGAGCGTACGGAATCCCACGCATGTACTGGACGCTGCGCTTATGGGTGCAGATATCGCTACCATTCCCTATAAAGTGATTGCACAGCTAATCAAGCACCCTCTCACGGATATCGGGCTTGAGAAATTTCTCGCTGACTGGAAAAAACAGGGATAGGAATGGTTGGCGGGAGCGGAAGAGGAAAAATATTTTTTTGTTTCCTTATGCTGGTGTTCCTGCTTTGCCCGTGTCCGCAGGCGTTTTCCGATATCTATCGGTACAAAGACGACAACGGTGTTTGGCACTTTACCAATGTCAAGAGTGATAAGCGTTACCGGTTGTACATCCGGACTCCCCGGGAAAAGTCTTCGGCATATATAAAGAAGTACGAAGGGATTATCGAGCAGGCATCATCCCGTTTTGGGGTTGCTTCCTCCTTAATCAAGGCGGTCATCAAGGCGGAATCCGATTTTGATCACCGGGCGGTTTCCCACAAAGGTGCCAAGGGGCTTATGCAGCTCATGCCGGAAACCGCCGGCGCCATGGATGTAAAAGACCCCTATGATCCCGAGGAAAACATCTTCGGCGGAACGAAATACCTGAGTCGGCTGCTGGTGAGATTTAAGGACATCAGGATGGCTTTGGCCGCCTACAATGCCGGCCCGGACCAGGTGGAGAAGTATCAGGGGGTACCTCCCATTCCCGAAACAGAATCTTTCGTGGAAAAGGTAATGAACTATTATCGGCGGTATAACACCAAACATCCATAGTTTGTCTGCACATGTGAACAGTAGGGACTACCTGAGAAGAGAGATATTGTGGTGGCAGGAAAAACCGAAAACAGGGCGAAAGGGAAAGCGAGTTTCCGCGAGGAGGTCTTTAACCTTCCGAACAGCCTCACATTTTTCAGGATTGCATGTATTCCCCTGGTGCTGCTTTTCCTGAAGATTTCGGGTAAAACAGGGAGTTTTCTCGCGGCCCTGCTCCTCGCCCTGGCATTTATCACGGACATGCTGGACGGGTACCTGGCGAGACGATACGCCTCCGTTACCACCCTGGGAAAATTTCTTGATCCCCTGGCCGATAAAATCCTGGTTTCTGTGTCCATGATTATGCTCATCCCGCTGGGGCGAATCCCGGTGTGGATGGTAATCGTGATTATTGCGAGGGAAATGGCGGTTACGGGCCTCCGGGGGATAGCGGTAAGTGAAGGGATCGTGATCCAGGCAAGTTCGTGGGGAAAGTACAAGACCGTGTTTCAATGTATTTCCCTTGTGGGACTCTGCCTCCACTTTACCTACCTGCGTATCAATTTTCATATGGTGGGTATGATTTTCCTGTGGATTGCCCTGGCTCTCACCGTGTGGTCCGGGTGGGATTACTTCAGCCAGTTCAGCCGCAAGGTTTTCGTGAAGTGACCCCTCTCCCCTGAGTTTTTTGTTGACAAAGGTTGGCCAAACTGTAAAATTATTTCATTATCAATGCGGGAATAGCTCAGTTGGTAGAGCCTCACGTTGCCAACGTGATTGTCGCGGGTTCAAGTCCCGTTTCCCGCTCCAGTGAATTAAGGCCCACCATGCGAAATGCATCATGGGCCTTCAACCCATATAGGCGGCATAGCCAAGAGGCTAAGGCAGCGGTCTGCAAAACCGTTATTCACCGGTTCGAATCCGGTTGCCGCCTCCATGAATTCATGGGGAGTGTAAAGCATGCTTTCCCACTCTAATCAACCCGCAGTGCTTAAAAATGAACTGAAAAAGCTGTTGAAAATGGCAACTGGAATTTTTTGAAATTCTCCATGAATATCTTTGGAGGCGAGATGAAAAAACCGGCAAATGATGTTGGGAAGAAAAAGCCCGCCTGGAAGAAGATCATTAAGCCTGCCATCTATATCGCCATTGGCATTGCCATAGCCTTTCCCCTTTTCAGCATGACCTATTTCACCATGGTGCGGACATCCACGCCTGAGTTTTGCGCATCGTGCCATGAGATTCAATTCGCTTACAACACCTGGAAGACCTCCACCCATACCAACAATGAACAAGGATTTGTGGCCGACTGCATGGACTGTCACCTCCCCGCACCGCATGATACCTTTAATTTTTTCTATGCCAAGACAGCCCACGGTATCAAAGACATCATCGTCCATTTTTTTGGCGGCACCTATGACCACCAGGAGCAGCGGCGTATTGCCTATGCCTCTTTCAAGAATCAACAGTGCCAGAAATGCCACCGTAACCTTCTCTATATTCCGAACAAGCGGGGAGCCATGCTGGCGCACCGCGATGTGGTCTATGCCCGGCCGGGCTATGAGAAACGGTGCGTGGATTGCCATAAAAACCTGGTTCACAATCCCAGGACTATGTATGAATATAAACAGTACCGTGAAACATACAGGGGCCTTGGGCTCTAGGGAAAGGGGGGCGCATGATGAAAAGGATTATTTTGCTCATTGGTTTGATATGTGGATTGGGAGGTCTTCTGGCGGCAGGAACTATGGTCGCAAGTGCCAAGACCGCCCCTAATCAGGCCAAACAAAAGGAATTCAGGATTGAGCGCAGCATGCCCAAGGAGGCCATTGCGTGTATCCAGTGTCACAAGAAGGAAAGTCCTGGTATTTTTGCGGACTGGGCCCACAGCCGGCATGCCTCCGCAAATATTACCTGCCTGGACTGCCACAAGGCGGAAGAGTTTGATGCAGATGTGAGCAAGGAGCACTATAGGCAATACGAGCGAGCGGACCAGAAATATGGGACCAAGGAGTATAAAGTGCCGATCTCCGCACTGGTAACCCCCAAGGACTGTTCCCGGTGCCATCCTGACGAGGCCAAGCAGTATGCAATAAGCAAACACGCCAATACCCTTGAAATAGTGTGGAAAGTTGATCCGTGGATGAACAAGGGGATGAACAGTGACAATGAGAGGACGACCGGCTGTTACCATTGTCATGGCACGGTGGTCAAATTCAAGGATGGGAAGATGACGCCGGACAGTTGGCCCAGTGTCGGCGTCGGCAGGATCAATCCGGACGGGAGCAAGGGCTCGTGCAGCGCGTGCCATACCCGCCACAGGTTTTCCGTGGCTGAAGCCAGGAAACCAGAGGCATGCGGCCAGTGCCACCTGGGCCCGGATCATCCGCAGATAGAGATTTTCATGGAGTCAAAGCACGGTGATATCTATACCGCGTATGGGGATGAATACAACTGGAACGCGGCACCGGGCACCTGGACACCGGGCGTTGACTACCGTGCCCCCACCTGCGCGGCGTGCCACATGTCCGGGGCGGGCCCGGTTCTCACCTCGCATGATGTCACGGAACGGCTTTCGTGGGAACTCCAGGCTCCCCTGACCGTTCGGCCGGAAAACTTCAAGCCTTTTCCCGCCAAGACAAACTGGAAGGTGGAAAGGGAAAAGATGGAAGCCGTGTGCATGCAGTGCCACAGCAAACTGTGGGTACAGAATCACTATGCGCGGCTTGACAAGAATGTACAGGAGTACAATGATAATTATTTCAAGCCGGCCAAAAAAGTGCTCGGGCAGTTGTATGAAAAGGGACTGCTGGACAAGAAGAGGTTTTTCGATGAAGACGTGGAATTCCATTTCTATGAACTGTGGCACCATGAAGGCAGGAGAAAAAGGATGGGTACGGCCATGGCTGGACCGGACTATGCCTGGTGGCACGGGGCATATGACATGAAACCGAAGTTCAATGCATTCATGAAAGAGGCCCTTGAGAGCCTGAAGACCGGCAAACCGGTTTACAAGCATACGTATTATCCCAATGCCACAGGGAACACCAAAAAACCATCCGAGATACCCCCGCTAGGCAAGTAAACCAGAAGCCTTCAACATTTCTCCCTTTCCTGAATCCCTGTTCCTCCATGTCGAGGAACAGGGATTTTTCTGATAGGCGCCATAGCGAAAAGTACCTTGACATGAACCGGTAAAAGTATTTTTCTGGTTGTGCCATGGAGGTTCTTTTGCTGAAGAAAAAAGTGACCCGGGAAGCATTGGAAACCCTTTATCATCGGTACAATGATGAAAAGTATATTCAGTACGATCCCATCAAATACGTGTATCGGTTTGAAGACCCTGTGGAGCAGGAGCTGGTGGCCCTCATCGTGTCTTCCCTGGCATTCGGCCGCGTCACCCAGATTTTCAGGGCCATAGACCGCATTCTGGAAATTGCCGATGACCGACCGCTCCGATACATCTCCTTGCTGAATAATGAACCGGATAGAGACCTCCTGTCTTTTCAGTACCGGTTTGTGACCGGCGGAGATATGTACCACCTTTTCAAGGTGGCCGGGAGTATTATCAGGATATATGGCTCGCTTGGAGGTTTCATGCAGCAATATTACCGGCCGGGTCAATTTCTTCGCCTGGTGGAAGAAGTCACAAAGGTCTTTCAAGGGGTTCACTACCTCGTTCCCTGTTCCCTGAAGGGTTCCGCCTGCAAGAGGCTCTTCATGCTTTTCAGGTGGATGGTGCGAAAGGATAATATCGATCTGGGTTCATGGGACTTTATCAGCCCTGCTGAGCTCGTGATCCCCCTCGACACACACATCTTTCAGGCTGCAACGGCCCTTGAACTTACTTCCCGGAGGACGCCGTCTCTGGCTGCTGCCCTCGAGATCACAGAAGGGCTGGCCGAGTACTCGAGGCACGACCCGGTGAAATATGACTGGGCGCTGTCACACCAGGGCATCCTGGCCAACAACTTCCCTGCCGCTCACGCCCTTTCTTGACAAAATCGTTTGCTTTTCTTAGATTCTCTGTAATGAGAATGAATATACCTTTTTTGACTTAAAACACCTTTTTCTGTTTCCTGAACTGCGGGTTTAATCGTCTCATTTTGAAAATCGGTGTTGGGGAACGGTAGAAGGTGATAGCGAGGAAACCGGGCAGTTGAACAACTCATGGAAACAATTACCCAACTGTTAGATAATAAATCGTTTTTGAAGACCCTGTTTGACGCGATTCCCTGCGCCATACTCATCCTGGATCGCGACCGGCGTATCCACGCTGCCAATAATTTCTTCCTGAAAGCGTATGGCGGCCCTGAGAGTGAGGCCCTGATGAAACGGGTAGGCAATGTGATTCAATGTGTCAATGCCTTGAAGACCGATGAAGGGTGCGGTTTTTCGGAAGAATGCAGTTCCTGTGCGATACGAAATACCGCCTTGAAAGCAGTCGCAGGGGACCGGATTGAGCGAAAAAGGGCAAACATGGAGTTTTTCCTGGAGGGGAGATCCCAGGATCTTTCTTTGCTCATCAGCGCGGCGCCTTTTGAGCATGATGGGGACCGCCTCGCCATTGTGATGTTCGAAGATGTGACGGAACTGAATCACCTGCGCAAGCGCCTCAAGACCGAGCAGAGCTTCAGGGGAATCATCGGGCAGGATCCCCGGATGGAGGAACTGTTTGAGACGATCAGGGACGTGGCGGATGTTGATGTCCCGGTGCTCATCCAGGGGGAAAGCGGGACCGGCAAAGAGTTGGTCGCAGCCGCGATCCATAACGAGGGGCCACGGGCGGAGAGGCTTTTTGTCCCGGTGAACTGCGCGGCCCTCCCTGAAGGGTTGCTTGAAAGCGAGTTGTTCGGACATGTAAAGGGCGCTTTTACCGGCGCCATACGGGACAAAAAGGGGAGGTTTGAATTGGCGGACGGCGGGACCCTGTTCCTGGACGAAATCGGCGACCTGCCGAAGACCGTGCAGGTCAAGCTCCTGCGAGTCCTCCAGGAAGGAATATTTGAGCGGGTGGGTGGGGAAAAAAGCCTGTCCGTGAACGTCCGTATCATCAGTGCAACCAACCGTGACCTTGCCCGGGAAGTGGCAAAAGGACATTTCCGGAAGGATTTGTATTACCGGATCAGGGTTGTGCCGATCACCATTCCGGCGCTCAGGGAACGGAGAGATGATATCCCTCTCCTGGTAAACCATTTTCTCCAAAAGGAATCCCACGCAGGTTCACCGGTCCGGGGGATATCCCCGGAAGCCCTTGCGTTAATGGTGGAATATTCCTGGCCCGGAAATGTCCGGGAACTCCAGAGCGCTCTCCGGTTTGCGCTGCTGAAGGCCAGGGGCGGGGTTATCAGGCTGGAGCACCTTCCGGCAGAATTGAAGGAGTGGCAGGAGAGCCGCCCCTCACGTGGTCCTCGCCGAAAACTGGACAGGAAGGCCGTCCTTGACGCACTGGTGCGTGCGGGCGGCAATAAGGCCAAGGCGGCCCGCATGCTCGGCGTGGGCAGGGCGACGCTTTACCGTTTCCTCTCGGAACAGCCGGATATCAGGTCAGAATAGGTATCCACACTCATATTGTCTCATGAGACGATGGTGTCTCATAATTGTATTCGAGACATTTGGGTGCAGGTCGAGCCCCATATTCATGGATCAGTCACTTTCCAGTAAATGAGACAGCGAGAAAATATACCGTGATATGAATTGGTTATCCCGCCTCATCCTTGAATGATACAGATCTGTCTCATAAATCCCTCCTCCATGCTTCATTTTGTAAACACAGCGGTCTTGTATCCATGTAATAGATTGAAAATACGGCATAAAAAGCTCCCTGGTGCAACCCTTTGTTCATTGGCACGAAACGTGCTCAAGAAAAAAGGAAGATATCTGATGAAATTCCCGGGAGGAATCCATGAGGCCATGTGACATGAGTATCAGGAAGACACTAGACCTTGCAGAAGAAATGATCAAACTGGCTGATGAAGGTGATGCAGTCAGAGAGGACGATGGTTGCGGGGTGTTGTATGGGGTCTTGCGGGATTCAGCATTTCGCATAAAAAAACTGGCGGAAAAAGAACGGTCTGCTCACATCAAAAAGGGCTGGTGGAAAGAGGAACCCGAAAGGGGTGATGCCATATGATGGTTTTGGAAGATCTCAAGAGAGAGCAGAAACTCATAGATGCCATCGACTGGGATATGACCCCTGAAGAGGCGGTACGGCTCTATCTCGAATGGGGAAATAATTGGAGTCGCGGTTATCACATGGTGCGGTCCAAGCATGACGTGGCTCATTATTTTGTCCTGAACACCTGGGAGGAAGACCCGGTGATTTATTTTGTCCAGCGGACTACTGAAGGATCTGTTGAACTCGCGAAGATTGAGATACCCGAGAAATTAAGAGAGCAGGTGAAAGAGAAGATCCGTTCCCATAAGGGAGTTTATGCTGTGGAGGATGAGGTTCGGGACTGGCTGGAAAGGGAACTTGGCACCGGGCAATAGTCTCCCGGTTCAACACATGATCACGCATGGAACGTGAGAGAGAGGAAGGAGGGAAAAATGGAGGACAAGGTGTTGGCGGCAATGAAAAAGGCAGGCAAACCGGTACGGCCGGGGGATGTGGCCAAAATGCTTGGTGTGGAGAGCAAAGAAGTGTCAAAAGCGATAAGCTCTCTGAAGAAGATGGGAAAGGTAATATCTCCAAAGAGATGTTACTACGCGGTGGAAGAATAAAAAATAAAGCAGGGAACAGAAACAACGAACATGGAGGAGCATAAATGAAAAAGGTATTGATCGCGTACGGGAGCAGAACCGGAAATACGGAAAAGATGGCGGAATATATCGCTGAAGGGATTCGATTCAGCGGCAACGATGTGGAGTTGAGAAAGATAACGGAAATAAAAAAGGGAGAGGAATTGCAAGGCTATGACGCCTAC
>Ga0164318_10000993_pt1 | contig 24078 bp, 20 predicted proteins | sample GuaBasSedimGuay9_FD_113734 | JGI IMG/M metagenome (GOLD analysis project Ga0164318, IMG submission 113734) | Subseafloor sediment microbial communities from Guaymas Basin, Gulf of California, Mexico - Guay9, Core 4571-4, 0-3 cm | ecosystem: Environmental > Aquatic > Marine > Hydrothermal vents...
ATAAATTATAATAATTTGATAAACAAACAAAAAAATTGTAAGGAGGCTGATTTATCAAACCCCTACAAGCTATTATTCTTTTACCGCTATTAAGAATATTCTGTTGAACTTTAATTTTACCATTCCGTTTTCATTCGATTGCTGTTCAAATGCTTTTTTCACGATTTCTTTGAATGCCGAGATGTGGTCTTCTGTCAACTCTGTATCATAGTAATCTTGGTTTAGATATCCAGCTATAGCACCCGAAGAAAATATCTTGAACACTTCTTCAGACGTATGTAATGTTGTGACGGTCTCAATTTTTGAAAACACAACTTTGAAACCACACTTTTCAAATAGAGATTTATATTCTTCTGCGGTTTCAAGGAAGAACCATGGTTCCTTAAAGTGCGCAAATATCTCTTTTGTCCTTTTATCTCTCTTCACTGTTTCAATAGCTTTTATAAAATTTGGACAATATATTTTCTTTGCAGGTGCCTGAATGCCAACTCTTCCATTTGTTCTTAATGCTCTGTAGCAATTTTTTATTACTTTCTCGGGCTCTTTCAACCACTGAAAGACTGAATTACAAAAAATAACATCAAAACTTTCCTTGTAGTCTATTTCTTCTGCACTTTTAATTTCATACACTATGTCTAACCCTCTACTTTTTTTGATAGCTTCTTTTATCATCCCTTCAGAAGGCTCAATTCCTACAACCTTTCCATTTGTCAAACTTCTTATCTTTCTCGTTAAATTCCCTGTTCCGCATCCTAAATCTAAAATGTCATAATTATCTCCAATTCTCAGAAGTTTTAGCAGTATTTCTGACGCTGATTTTTGAGCTGTAGCATATCCTTCATATTCTGTTGCAATTCTTGAGAAATCTATTTTGTTCATACTCTATTCCTTACACGCAATGACAGATAACTTTTTTGCCAATACATCTATCTAACATAATACAAATCTGTTCTTTATAAAACTGAAAATTATTCAGGTCTTTTCCTGTTTTGCATAATATTTCACTCAATTAATGGCAGATGTAGCCGAAACATACTATCTGCTGTTTAGATAATAATTTAATCAAATTTCTTTTTCGTTTGTTTAATTTGCATTAATATTCTAACATCTTCTTGATGTCGTGGATGATTTATTTTCTTTTTTACTTTTATCAGGGTATCCATATCAATCCAGTTAACTTTTATTTTTCCATATTTACTTCGCACTTTTTTCTTCCAACAGGAACTAAATTGTGCTCCAGGAATTTTTAACATAATATCTATTCGGTTTGGTGGGAGCCCCAATTGGAGAATTTCATCTTTTTTTATTGGAATAGATACTAAATACGGTGAACCAAATTCAGCAAGTGCTTTATTTACTTTTTTTATATTTTGTAAAGTTGGATCAATCCAGATATCCATATCTTTTGTATATCGTGGTTTTGCATAAAATATAAAGGCTAACCCACCAACAATGAGATATTTCGCCTTATATTTTTCAAATAAAAATAATAAATCCTCAAAATCTTTTATTGTTTCCATTAGACTTCTTCTTTTAATTTCTCTGAATTGATTTTTTTAATATCCTCTCTAATTGCCACCAGAGCTGAAAGTCGCATCTGTGGAGTTTGTTTCTGCCAGAACTCTAAGTCCCATTTTTCTGCCTCTTCAAAGCTTTTTGCATAATTTGCTACAATTCTTTTACGTCTCTCTCTGGAGCGTGATTTTAGACTCATAATATGACCCAAGAACCATAAAATTTTGTGCCTTTTGCCATTTAAATTATTGAGCACTTTCAATTATTTAGCACTTAACAAATTTATAAAATAAAATCTATTTTTCAAGTTTTTGATTAATTTCTACAGAAATTTCTTGTTTCCTGAAAAGTATCCTATTTAATGTCATTTTCCCTGTTGATAAGGCTTTGTTTCATTGTAAAAACAGGGCTTTAGCTTTGTTAATATGAATATTTTAACACAGCTAAAGTTGTGTTTTTACATTTTGATAGTAAAAAATGAGCAAACGTGAAATTTCTGTGAGTTCTATATATTTGCAATATACCACAAAATTTGGGAGTGGATAAGGTATATTACCAGATAGCATAGGAAGAAGTCTATTGCTTTAGATTTAAGATATATTTATATATGTCTGTAATATTGTTTATTTTATGACGAAAATTTATACTCTCTCCAATATGTATAAAAGGCACATTATTTTTTGTATGAGTCCTTATACTCAAATCTTCAAAATTACCGTGGTCACTAAATATAAAAATATCTGTTTTTTTAAGATTTACTAAATTAATTATACTATTTACAAACTTATCAAGATTTTTTACTGTGGTTATTGCATTATCAGTTGAAGGTTTATGACCTATTTTATCTGTAAGAAAATATTCGTATAAGATTACATCATAATAAGTTAAATTTTTAACTAAAATTTCTCCTGCTATATCCGGAGTAAACTGGGGAATATTAATACCTTTTGAAATAAGAAAATTATTTGTAAAGTCGTGATAAATTGTTCGCTTATTTATCAAATCAGAAAGTCCATAAAACTTTTGTTTTATACTTAATGCAAGTAAGGTTGTAACAGAAATCTTTTTTAAAAATTTTGTTAAAGATTCATTATTTTTATTCTTTAATATAAAATATCCCGAACTATCAATTTTAAGGTATCCTTTTGAAAGTTCATCTGCAAAAAGTGGATATGAATTTATAAATTTTACTCTTAAACCTCTCTGTTTTAGTTTTAATAAAAGATTATTTTTCATTACTATTCTTCTTAATTCTCTATTAGGAAAGCCTGTAAGGTGTTGATTTAAGATTTTAGCAGTATTAATTCCTGTAAAAATAGAGCTTTGACCTGTAGCACTCTGAGGGATTCCATTAATATCCAATGAAGGATTAAGTGAAAATACTATAAAATTGTTTTTTTTAAAAATTTTTATTCCATTTTTAAATTCATTTTTAAAGTGTGAAAAATATAGGCTTTTTTCTAAAAAGAAAGGATTATTTTTATTATTTTCACCTATTCCTATTCCGTCTATAAATATTAAAATCAATTTTCGTTGCATAGATTTATCCTGATTCAGCTATTTTTTTATTCATAAGTAATTCAGAAAAATATTTAGCAGCAACGATAGCACCTAATACAGCAGTAAAGTATTGGGTAAAGAATCTCCATAGAAATATACATATACCTATTAAATGATTAGGAACAAATTGATTATAAAGAAGATAAAAAATTCCTTCCCCTAACCCGCTTGAACCAGGAGTTGGCATAAATGTTATAAGAAAAATAAGAGAAGATGTAAGGATAATCCCACTAATTAAAGGAAGATTAATTCCAAATCCCCATATAAATGAAATTATCATCATTATAGTAGAAAGTATCATTACAAAAGAAAGCACTAATCCTGCAATAAAATATAAAACTCTATGACTTACAAATCCATCAAAACTATTTCTGGCAAGTATTATATGTTTCATTATTTTATTTTTAAATTTATCAGGATGTCTGCTAATCTTAAGTTTCCATAAAATTTTAAAGATAAATGTTAATACTACTGTTGTAATTGCAGGATTATAGACCCCTGAGATAAAGATAAAAAATATAAGAAGCAGAAGAAATCCTGTGATTTTAACAAATAATACAAGTAAAGGCACAGATGCGAAAAGTTCACTATGAAAAAGCAGTCCAAATATAACAATTAATATTAAAGAAAATGCAGCAAATAAAAGTTTAGTCATAACAACTGTTGTTGCACTCCCCCCAGGAACTTTCTTTTTATGCAAAATATATATTTGAAAAGGTTGTCCACCTACACTAAATGGTGTAATAACATCAAAAAAAACTTGTAATGCTACTAACTTGTAACATTCAAATAATCCTAATTTATGTTGTGTCCCTTTTATTAATATTTTTGTTCTTACAGCATCAGCAGTAAATTCAAGGAAATAAAAGAAAATAGCTAAAAAAACAAATTTTGTATTTATATTTTTAATTGCTATTAATGTTTGTTTGGTAGCTGTAAAATAAATTATAATGCCAATTACAATAAAACTTATAGCTAATATAATAATAAATCTACGAATGTTAACAGGTATTTTCATTAAATACTCCTAAAATTTTAGACTAATAAAATGTAAGGCAATATAGCCGCATCATATAAAATTATAAAAAATAAATATATTGAATTATAAAAAAAAGTAAAGGAAAATTTTTTAGTAATACTATAGGGGGGAGAAGAAAGAGGGGGGCTTGCGCCCCCCTTGGAATATTGGACAATAATTGGGAGGGGAATACTGTCCGATATCCCTAATCCTATTATCGTCTCTCCCTATAAAATAATTTACTACATTTCCAAAAAATTTTCAATATTTATTTTATTTAAGCTATACTTTAGATAAAGTAGCGCACTTATCACCTGTAGGTGTGGCCCCCACTCACATCCTGTGAGTGGGGGGTGTCCCTTTTGTCACTTAAATTACCGAACACTCTTAGCTGTAAATGTTGTATGGCTCCAAAAGCTATAAATAATTGATGATTTTTCTCTAATTACTAAATTTTTTAAATAACCACACAGATTTTTGTTGACAGTTAAATATAGAATTTATATTATTATTTAACATTTTATGAGCAATAAGAATAAAAGAGAGAAGAAGAAGATATTATATGATATTATTGCACTATTTATAATTGGGTGGGGGGTACTAACATTTTTGAGTTTAATAAGCTTTGATCCTTATGATTCAGGATTTTTCACAACTTCGCCTAACCGACCGCCCAAAAATTGGGGTGGAATTGCGGGTTCATTTCTCTCGTCCTTACTTTTCCTTGGGCTTGGGAAATCCGCTTTTATAGTTCCTTTTATTATACTTCTGATTGGATGGTATATTTTAATAAAGAAAGATATAAATGATGCAGGATTTATTATTATTGGGCTGGTGATTTTTACTTTAACTTTTTCCACTTTAGCAAGCATATCCGTGATAAAAGGCACACCTTTTAATTTAATTAGTAATGGTGGAATTGTTGGACTTTTTTTAAGTGTATCTTTAAAAAATTACATTGGATTGCCAGGACTCTATATTGTTTGTATCTCTTTTATTTTCTTTTCTTTAATGTTAACAACAAATTTTTCTTTAAGGAACATTATTACATTTTTCAGAGATATTTTAAAAGGCTGTAGAAAAATAAAAGAATTTTTTATTACTTTATTTAAACCAAAGGTTATTGCTACAGATGGTAATGAAAAGCCACCACTTATAGTAAAAGTAACTATTGGTGAAGAGGAACCAAAAGAGTCAACAGGAACAGGAAAGAAAATCAAAGTTAAGCCAGAATCTCAAAAGGGTATAATATTATTGAAAGATAAGTCAATTGTAAGAAAAGAGAGAAGGATTTCTGGAGCAGTTAAATATACATTTCCACCGATAGGGTTTTTGAAAAAATCAGAGCCATTTGATATAAAAGCAATAGAAAAAAATACTTATGAAACAGCACGGCGGTTAGAGACAACATTAAAGGAATTTGGGATATTTGCAAAAGTAGTAAATATATTTCGTGGTCCTGTAATTACACGGTATGAGATTCAACCTGCTGCTGGTGTAAAAGTAAGCAAGATTGTAGGGCTTGCGGATAATATTGCACTTTCACTTGCTGCCCAACGTGTAAGAATAGTTGCTCCTATTCCAGGTAAAGCAGCTGTTGGTGTAGAAATCCCAAATCAAATAAGAGCAACTGTTACACTTGGTGATATTTTGAGTTTGCCAGAATTTAGAAAACATTATAAGCTTATTGAAATTGCACTTGGAAAAGATATTGCCGGTAATCCTATTAAAGTAAATTTAAAAGATTGTCCTCATCTTCTAATAGCAGGTGCCACGGGGTCAGGAAAAAGTGTTTGTTTACATAGCATTATATGTACATTCCTTTATAATGTAACACCTGCTGAATTAAGATTTATAATGATTGATCCGAAAATGGTTGAACTTAAAGTTTATAATGGCATTCCTCATTTATTAACTGAAGTAATAACAAATCCCAAAGATGCTGTATTAGTATTAAAATATCTTGTTGAGGAGATGGAAAGGAGGTATTATCTGCTTGACGAGTTTGGAGTAAGGGAGATAGATAAATATAATGAGAAAGCATTGAGAAAGCGAAAAAGAGATGAAAGGATAGAGGTTCTACCATATATTGTGGTAATAATAGATGAATTTGCTGATTTAATGATGATGGTGGCACGCGAGATAGAAGATTTAATTGTAAGGCTTGCACAGAAAGCGAGAGCAGTAGGTATTCATCTTGTGCTTGCAACTCAGCGACCATCGGTTGATGTTATAACAGGTATAATAAAAGCAAATTTCTCCAGTAGAATAGCATTTCAGGTGGCATCACGAGTTGATTCAAGAACAATAATAGATACAGTTGGTGCTGAGAAACTACTTGGCAAAGGGGATATGTTGCTTTCATTTGGAGGACGTCCAGGACTTATAAGAATTCAAGGTGCATTTATTTCTGAAGAAGAAATTGAAAAAATTATTAACTTTATTGTTGAAAATACAGAAACAATTGAGTATATTAATCTTTTGGAAATTGTTAAAGAAATTGAATCAAGAGAAAATATGATTTCAGAGCCAGAAGGGCATGATGTGCTTTATGAAAAGGCTAAAGAAATTGTAAAAGAGACTAAGAAAGCATCGGCATCATATTTACAGAGAAGATTGAAAATAGGATTTAATCGTGCAGCACGCATTATAGACCAAATGGAAAGAGATGGGCTCATAGGCCCTCAAATTGGAAGTAAACCAAGAGAAGTTTATATAGAGAAACTATGAAAAAGATAATTTTTATATTATTTATTTTTTTGTTTTACTCATTTTTATATAGTGCTGAAAAGCCATCTCTACCAAAAATTACTACTGTCCAGGAAATTGTAAATAATATGGTGAATAAATTTGAGAAAATAAATACATTTGTTGCAAGATTTTATATAAAAACAATTATTGAAGGACAAGAAAAAAAATCTTATGGAGAGATAAAGTATAAAAAACCTGATACCTTTATAATGATATTTAAAAAACCAGAAGACCAAATAATATTTTCTGATGGCAAAGTGTTAAAAATTTATATTCCTGAACTTAATGTTGTTGGAGAACAGAGGCTCAGGACACAGTATCGTTCTACATTCTTTATAAGTGGTAAGACTTCACTTTATTACTTGCGTTCAAAATATAATTTTTCATTTGCTGAAAGTAATAAACCAATAATAATTGGAGATACTCCATTCTATGTGCTCCTTCTTGAGCCTCGTGAAAGTCTTTCTGAATTTAAGAAAATAAAATTGTGGGTTTCCCAATATTGGATAATAGTGAAAGCTGAAGCTGAAACAATAAATGAAAATATAATTACTATAAGTTTTAGCAGGATAAGAATAAACACAAAATTAACAGAACATGAATTTGAATTTAATTTACCTATAAATACACAGAGTATTATAAATCCTTTATTGTTTGATAGTGGAAAGGAGTAAAGCTATGACATCAGTAGGAACAATTTTAAAAAAAGAGCGTGAGAAAAGAAAGTTAAGTTTAAACAATATATCAGAGGAAACAAAAATTGGAATTAAGTATTTGAAAGCAATAGAAGCAGATGATTATACGATTTTTCCTGGTGAAACTTATATTGTTGGATTTATTCGTAATTATGCAAGGGCGTTGGGATTAGATCCATTAGAAATAGTGAGTCTTTATAAATCAATGAAGGTTCAATCACCTATAATTGAAAAGGCCCAACCCTCTTTTTACGAAGAGGAAGGGAAAGAAGCAAAAATTTCAGCAGTATCAAAACCACAGGAAGTTTTAAAACCTCGTCGCAGAACACGTAAAAAGTTAGAAAGTGAACCTGTTGAAATTATGGAAATAAATGAAAAGGAATTACCTACACCTAAATTGCGAAGAAAGAAGATAAAAAAAGAATCTGAAGCAGAAATAGAACCTATAACTCCTGTGCCTCTAAAAGGTAAGAAATTTGTAAATCCTATTGTAATAATTACAAGTGTATTTGTCCTGGTTATTATTTTTCTTTTAGGTTATTTAATTAGAAATATTATTATTAAAATAACAACTTCAGAAAAACAGGCGATTTATACAGAACTTTCAGAAATTAAGTATTTAGAATTTGATGGAGATGTATTGAAATATGATTTTGCTGCATCAGAATATTACAAAATTAAACTTGGTGATAAATTTCATACAATTATGTTTGAACAATTAACACCTGCAATGGATATAACAAAAGAAGCCACAAATCAGCAGGTAGAACAACAAAATATAGCGTTTCATTTTGATGATATTATTTTACAAATAATTCCGGGTGAAGAGCAAAGCTTTGACTTTGACCTTGATGGTGTAAAGGATATTAATGTTAAAATAAATTCTATTAATAAAGATTTATTTAATGCATCTATAAAAAAATTGCATCCTTTTATTGTAGCAATGACAACAAATACAAATCAGACAAATGTTCAGGCGAGTGTAACCAATAATAATGCCAAAAAAGAGGAAAAAGAAAACAAAGCGATTATTCCACCAGAGAAGCGAAAGATAGTATTTGAAGCTATTGTCCGTGAAAGAACATATATAAAAGCTTTTCTTGATGGGAAAGAACAAGAAGGAAAAATTTATTATCCCAAAGATAAGGTATATTTTGAAGCTAAAGATGTAATGCAACTTAAAATAGGAAATGCTGGTGGTATTATTGCAAAAATAAATGGTAAGATACAGAAATTAGGGAGAAGAGGGGAAATTGCCAATAAAGTGATAAAATGGGAAAAAGATCCATACGATGATAGTATTTATAACTTAATAATAAAAGATTGGCAATAAAAATCGCTACTAAATGAGCCTTTGAAAAATGGCTTATATCGTAATAGATGAGTAATTTATTATGGAATCTCCAAGAAAAAAAGTCTATATTGAATCATTAGGATGTCCTAAAAATCTTGTTGATTCTGAATTGATTTTGCATAGCTTTATTAAAAAGAATAATTATATTACTGCTGATTCACCACAAAATGCTGATATTATATTAATAAATACCTGTGGATTTATTGAGCCAGCAAAAGAAGAATCTATTGATACTATTTTGGAATATACAAATTTTAATAATAGAGAGATATATGTATTAGGGTGTCTTGTCACAAGATACAAGGAAATCTTAAAACGTTCTATTCCTGAGATTAAAAATTTTTTTACAGTTAAAGAAGCATTTAATTATTTTATTGGACATACAAATATAAAACAGATGAATTTTTATGAAAGAATAATTTTAACTCCTAAGTCTTATGCTTATGTAAAAATTGCTGAGGGCTGTAGTCGGCGGTGCAGTTATTGCGCAATTCCTTCTATAAGGGGCAATTTTATAAGTAGAAGTAAAAAATCTATTATTCAGGAAATAAAATATCTTTCTGAGATGGGATTTAAGGAGATTGTTTTGGTAGCTCATGATGTTTTAAATTTTGGAACTGATAATAACGAAAATATTGTTGATTTGCTTGAAGATATTGAAAAACTTGACCAAATCTATCGCGTAAGATTGCTTTATCTTTATCCTGAAAAAAAATTACTATCCGTTATTAAATTTATAAAAGATTCCCCAAAATTTTGTAAATATATAGAGATGCCTATTCAACATATAAGCCCGTCAATACTTTCAAAAATGAAAAGACCATCTGATAAAAATTTTTATTTTAAAATTATTGATAAAATTCGTAATGAAATTCCTGATATAGTTCTTAGAAGCACATTTATTATTGGATTTCCTGGTGAAACAAAAAAGGATTTTAAAATGATAATAGATTTTTTAAAGAAAGTAAAATTTAACTGGGTTGGTTTTTATAAATATTCAGATGAAGAAAATACATCTGCATATAAGCTGCCCTGCAAATTAAAGGATTCAGAAATGTCAAAAAGGTTGGAAGAAGCTATAGAAGTTCAAAAAGAGATTACCTCTGAATGGCTTGAAACAAGAAAAGGTAAAATTCAGGATGTAGTGGTTGACGAAGTTTTGTCGGAAGAGAATATAGCTTTTACAAGAAGTCAATTTGAAGCACCTGAAATTGATGGAAATATTTTAATAAATTCCTGTAACAACATAAAAGTAGGAGATGTATTAAAAGTAAAAATTACTGAGAATTTTGACTATGACCTTAAAGCTGAAAAAGTTTAATTACTTACCAAATATTCTTACCATCTTCAGAGTCGCACTTATCCCGTTGTTTGTATTTTTCTTATTTCAAAAAGAATTTTTATATCAATTTTTGTCACTTATAGTTTTTATTATTGCATCTATTACAGATTACATTGATGGAAAGATTGCACGAAAATACAGGTGGGAAACAAAACTTGGTAGATTCCTTGACCCATTGGCTGATAAATTACTTGTGCTTACCGCATTTTTCTGTTTTTCTTTTAAACCAGAAAATAATATCCCCTTTTGGCTTGTTTTGATAATTTTGCTTAGAGAAATAGGAATTACCTTGTTGAGAATTTTTGCAATTACCAAAGGTAGTGAAGTTAAAACATCTTTCCTGGGAAAATTGAAAACAGTTACTCAAATGATAGCTATTATTACAACATTAGTATTAATGTGTATTAGAACATTCCTTTTAGAATATCGCATTGTTTATGTAGAAAATAATAAATTTTTCTGGCAAAATATAGCAGGAAAAATTCCTGGAATTTTTTTAAATTATTTACCTCTTATTCTTTTAATTATTGTTCTATTTGTTACATTCTATTCTGGAATTGTATATATAATTGTAAATAGAAAATTTATTAAATGAAAAATTTTTTAAAAAAACTTTTTGTTACTGGTTTTTTTGCAGGATATTTCCCTTTTTTTCCGGGCACAATTGGAGCACTTGTTGGGGTCTTGATATTTCTTGTTTTTAATCCATTCCCTTATGTTTATTATCCATCTATAATTATTATATTTTTTCTGGGGGCAAAATATTCATTTTGGGCAGAAATCTATTTTGGCAAGAAAGATCCTAAACAGGTTGTTATTGATGAAATTGCTGGCATGCTTGTTACAATGTCAGGGTTCAATGTGAATATAAATCTTTCACAATTTTGTTTTTCAGATTATAAGATTTTAATTTTGGGATTTGTAATGTTTAGAATTTTTGATATAATCAAGCCTTATCCAATCCCCAAAATTGAAAATCTTAAGGGTGGCTGGGGAATAATGCTGGATGATATTATTGCTGGAATTTATGCAAATATTTTGCTGTGGATTTTTAAATGGTTGAGTTAAGGGGACGGTGCACAACTTTATTAATTTTTTGTGCAATATATTTTTAATAGACAGGAAAAAAGTTTGTTTTTACATTAAAAAATCTAATTTTCCATTAACCCAATAAATTGTCAGAAATTACTTGTTCTGACTTTCCCTTTCATTTTGCGAAAAAACTATTTTGTAATATTTCAGACTTTCTAAAAAACAAAAATTATTATTTCTTTGCGATTTTTATAGGGAACAGATATATTTCTCATCTACAAACTATATTTCAACAGGGCTAAAGTCCTGTTGCTACATTTTTTAAAAAATTTGAACTATTGCCCTATTTTTTATAATGTTAAGTATAATATCTTTTACTATTTTTGGAGTAGATGTTCTACTTTCTTTAAAAATTGTTCGCTCTCAATAGGCTTTTCTATGAACTCATCTACTGGTATCCAATTTTCATCTATGTTATCATTTTTAGGTGAAAATTTAAATCCAGTTATCTGTGAAACTGCTGTAGTCATAAGTATAGGTATATTTTTAAATTTTTCGCTTGAACGTATCTTATATGCAAATTGAAAACCTTCATCTGGGCTATCCATCATTACATCTAAAATTATTAAATCAGGTTTTTCTTTTTCTATAGATATCAGTGCTTTCTCACTATTAGTGGCAGAAATAACAGTATAATTTTTTGATTCCAATAACAATTTTATAGCATTAACAAAATCTACATCATCATCAATTATCAATATTTTTTTCACTATATGCCTCCTTGTTATATTATGTTTAGTCACAGTGACACAGAATTTACAGAATATTTATTATTACTTTTCGTTTCATATTAAAAACTTATCACTAAAATTAGCTTTTACCTGTATAAAATCTTTATATGTTTTATGGTATTTATTCAGTAATTGTCACTTTATTTATTTAATGAATAACATATAAATTTATATACAAAAGTCCAGAAGTTTATAACTATGTTTAAGACATAAATGGGTAAAAAAAGTTTATTATCATTTAAATTATATTAGGAAAAGATATATTTCTTTTTTTACAATTATTGATATATTTATAATTATAAATTATTTTTCAAGCACACTTAAATTTATATTGACAAATGAATTTAATATTAGTAATATCAATAAATTTAAAAAGAATTAGAGAGGGGGTGTATATGGAGGTATTAAGATATATACTCCCTTCTCTAATTGGCGGCATAGCATTAGGTTATGGATTAAGGCTTTTAATAGGAAGGATAAAATTAACAAGTGCAGAAGTTAAGGCAAAAAAGATTCTTGAAGATGCGGAACGAGAAGCAGAATCTAAGCAGAAAGAGCTTATACTTGAGGCACGAGATCAGTTATATAATGAAAGAAGTGAATTTGAGCGAGAGTTCAGGACACGGCGAGAAGAGCTGCAAAGTCTTGAACAGAGGCTTAGGCAGAAAGAAGAGACTATTGATAAAAGAGTCGAAATTTTAGAAAAAAAAGAATCGCTTGCTGACCAATTAGAGAAGGAGTTAAGAGAGAAAGAAGGATATTTAAAACAGGAGCAAGAAAGGATTCAGGAGCAACTTGAGAAGATATCAAAGCTGAGCAGAGAAGAGGCAAGGAAATTACTTTTAGAAAATGTAGAAAAGGAAGCAAGATACGATGCACTGAAAATTTCATCTACGATAGAAGAAGAAGCACGAAGGTCTGCAGAAGCGAAAGCAAAAGAAATAATTATTAATGCAATTCAAAGGAATGCATCTGAATTTACCTCTGAATTTTCTGTGACTACTGTTCATCTTCCTAATGATGAAATAAAAGGAAAGATAATAGGAAGAGAAGGTAGAAATATTCGGACGCTTGAAAATCTTACAGGAGTTGATATTATAATAGACGACACACCAGATACAGTTATTATTTCAGGTTATGACCCTTTGAGACGTGAAATTGCGAAAATTGCTTTAGAAAAACTTATATTTGACGGTAGAATTCATCCAACCAGAATAGAAGAAATGGTTGAAACAGTTAAAAAAAATATTGAAAATTATATGGTAGAGCGTGGTGAGCAAGCAATATTTGAGTTAGGATTACAGGGTATTCATCCTGATATAATTAAATTAATAGGAAAAATGAATTACAGGTTAAGTTATGGTCAAAATACACTTAATCATTGCATTGAAGTAGCTTATCTATGCAGTTCAATAGCATCTGATTTAGGGCTGGATTCACAATTAGCAAAAAGAATTGGATTATTTCACGATATTGGGAAATGTCTTTCCACTGATGCTGGCGAAGGAACACATGCTATTGCTGGTGCAGAATTTATTAAAAAATATAATGAAAATCCAATAGTTGTCAATGCAATTGCATCTCATCATGGAGATAGAGAACCTGAATCTGTATATGCTGTGTTGGTCCAGGCAGCAGATGCAATTTCAGCTTCAAGACCAGGAGCAAGAAAAGAAAATGTTGATGAATATATCAAACGACTTGAAACGCTTGAAAAGATAGCTAACTCATTTAAAGGAGTAGAGAAGTCTTATGCTATTCAGGCTGGCCGTGAGATAAGAATTATAGTTTCAAATAGTCAGGTCTCAGATGAGGATTCTAAATTCCTTGCAAAGGAAATAGCTAAAAAGATTGAAAGCGAACTACGTTACCCTGGCCAAGTTAAAGTTACTCTTATAAGAGAGACCAGAATAGTTGAATATGCAAGGTAAAAATAAATGAATGAAAATTTTAATATACTCTTGATAGGTGATATTGTAGGCAAATCTGGACGACAGTGTTTAACAGCAGCACTTTCCAAGATTATAGATGAATATAAAATAAATTTTGTAATTGCAAATGGTGAAAATGCGGCTGGTGGATTTGGTATGACTACAAAAATAGTTAGTCAGCTTTTTGAAAAAGGAATTGATGTTATTACTACAGGAAATCATATTTGGAAAAATAAAGATATCTTGAAAATAATTGATATAGAACCACGTCTTTTAAGACCTGCGAATTATCCCGATTCAAATCCTGGTAAAGGCTGGAATATTTATAAAAAAGAAAATATTAAAATACTTGTAATAAATCTTTTGGGAAGAGTAAATTTATTGGAAGTTGATTGTCCATTTCAAAAAATTTCTGATATTTTAAATTCTGTTGCCAGAGAAAGATATGACATATCAATTGTAGATTTTCATGCTGAGGTTACTTCTGAAAAAGTAGCAATGGGATGGTTTTTAGACGGAAAAGTTACTGCAGTAATTGGTACTCATACTCATATACAAACAGCAGATGAAACTATACTACCTAAAGGAACAGCTTATATTACTGATGTAGGAATGACAGGTGCTTTTGATTCTGTAATTGGGATGGAAAAAGAAAATGTAATATCTCATTTTCTTACACGGATGCCAATAAAATTTAAAGTTGCAACAGATGATTTAAGAATAAATGGCGTAGTTGTTTCTATTTTAAAATCAAATATGAAAGCTATTAAAATTTTCAGAATTAATTATAAAGTGAGAGACTAATGATACTTGAGAAAATAAATTATCCAAGAGATATAAAAAAACTTTCGTTTAAAGAGTTAAGAATTCTGGCGCAGGAGATACGAGATTTTTTAATAAAAAATATATCAAGGACAGGAGGTCATCTTGCATCAAATCTTGGCGTTGTAGAATTGACAATTGCATTACATTATGTATTTGATACACCAAAAGATAAAATAATATGGGATGTAGGGCATCAGTGCTATGTTCATAAAATTTTAACTGGGCGTAAGAATAAATTTAATACATTACGGCAATATAAAGGATTAAGTGGTTTCCCCAAGCCAGAAGAAAGTAAATACGATACATATATTGTAGGTCACTCAAGCACATCCTTATCACTTGCTGCTGGAACTGCTGTTGCACGTGATTTAAAAAAAGAAGATTTTAATATAGTCGCTATAATAGGGGATGGAGCACTTACTGGTGGAGTCGCTTTTGAGGGACTTAACAATTTAGGGCATCTTCAAAAAGATGTTATTGTTATACTTAATACAAACGAAATGTCCATTGCGCCAAATGTAGGTGCTATTGCCGGATATTTGAATAGGATTATTACTGGCACAATTTATAACAAAATAAAAAATAAAATAGAAAAACTTCTACTTGCATTTCCAGAAATAGGTAAAAGACTTTATAAATTAAAAAATAAAATAGCTGAATCTATAAAATCTTTATTTGTGCCAGGAATTTTGTTTGAAGAGTTAGGGTTTATGTATATTGGGCCTGAAGATGGGCACAATATTAAATCATTAATAAAAACTTTAACAAGATTAAAAAATATAAAAGGCCGTCCGATATTATATCACATTAATACAGTAAAAGGGAAAGGATATAAATATGCAGAAGAGAGACCTGAAAAATTTCACGGGGTTTCTTCTTTTGATATTATTACAGGAAATGGCTCAAAGAAAAAACAATTAAGCTATACAGATGTATTTGCCCATACAATTTTACAGATTGCAAAAAGAGATAAAAAAGTTATAGCAATAACAGCTGCTATGCCTGAAGGCACAGGTTTAGATTTATTTAAAAAAGAATTCCCTGAAAGATTTTTTGATGTGGGAATTGCTGAACAACATGCAGTAACATTTAGTGCAGCACTTGCTGCATCCGGATTTAAGCCTGTTGTGGCTATATATTCAACTTTTCTTCAGCGTGCTTTTGACCAAATTATTCATGATGTGGCTATTGCAAAATTACCTGTAAAATTTTTTATTGATAGAGCAGGAATAGTTGGTGGAGATGGTGAAACTCATCAGGGAGCATTTGATATTTCGTATCTAAGACTTATTCCAAATACTACAATTCTTGTGCCTAAAAATGGAAAAGAATTTAGAAATATGATCTATACAGCAATTCAATATAATAATGGTCCAATTTTTGTAAGGTATCCAAGATATGTAATTCCTGAAGAGGAACTTAATTTAAAAAATCCATTTAAACAAATAAGAATCGGGTCAATAGAAATTCTAAAGCAAGGCAATGATATTGCACTTATTGCAACAGGCATAATGGTTGAAGAAGCATTGAAACTTTCAAAAATGTTTCCTGAAGGAAAATGTATGGTTTTAAATATAAGAACAATTAAACCAATAAATGAGAAATATCTAATAAGACTGATAAAACCTATAAAAAATATTGTTATTTTAGAAGAAAATGCTTTAAATGGTGGAATGAATGAGGAAATTATTGCAATTCTTAATAAACACAAAATTTATAAAAATATAAAAGTTTTTGCGTTGCCTGATAAATTTATTGAACATGGTGACCCCGATGTATTAAGAGCTAAATACTATTTGAAAGCAGAGCATATATACAAAAAAATTAAAGATTTATGAAAAATAAAAAAAGGCTTGATATTATCCTTGTAGAAAAAGGTTACTTTAAATCTCGTTCAAAAGCCTCTTCATATATTTCTACAGGAAGAATATTTATCAATAATACAAGGCAGGACAAACCAGGAAAACTTTTTTCTCCTGATGAAATAAAAAATGTTAAAATTTACGAACCTGAAAAGTATGTAAGTAGAGGTGGATATAAATTAGAAAAAGCACTTAATACATTTAATATAAAACTTTTAGGGAAGGTTGCTCTTGATATAGGTGCATCAACAGGTGGCTTTACCGATTGTCTTCTACAGTATGGAGTAAAAAAGGTTTACGCTGTAGATGTGGGCTATGGTCAGCTGGATTTGAAATTGCGTAATGACCCAAGGGTTATATTGTGCGAAAAAACCAATATACGATATATAGACGAAAAAACTTTTTATGAAAAGATTGATATTGTAACAGTAGATGTATCATTTATTTCTGTTAAAAAATTTCTTCATATTTTAATTCCTTATTTAAATTCTGATTTTGATATAATTGTTTTAATAAAGCCCCAATTTGAAGCTGAAAAAAAGGAAGTAAAAAAAGGTGTTGTTAGAGATAAATCTGTGCATATAAAAGTGCTTCAGAGATTTTTAGAATATATAAATTCTATTAAATTAAAAATTGTAAATTTAACCTATTCCCCAATAAAAGGACCTAAAGGCAATATAGAGTTTCTATCTCATATTAAAGATAATGGAGAATCTATTAAAATAGACGATATAGTTAACATTGTTGAAGAATCGGAGAAATTGAAGACAGGCTCTCCACATTTTAAGTTAAATTGAGAAAAATAATAATTTAGAATCTAACCTCTATTCCTAAGAATGGCAGAAATGGAAGGTCATATAATTTGGTAGGGTTTTTATAATTTGAATAATCGCTATTGTAAATATATTCTACTATATTTTTTCTATTATATACATTTAAAAATTCAATATAAACTTTTGCGTCACATTGGAATATCTTAAAGAAATAATCAAATCTTAAATCTAATCTATGATATGCAGGATATCGTGTTGTTTCAAAAATCTCATTTACAGTAGAACCATTTTTTACTCCAATAATTTTTTCCATAGGGATACCACTGGTATAATTAAATTTTGCTCCTATCTGAAATTTTGGATTTATTTTATAGCTTAACAGCAAATTAAATATATGCGGCTTATCAAAATAATATAAAACTGTTGGAGAATTTGCGCTCCATTTCCGTTCAGCAATTGAATACGAATAACTTATCCATCCCCAAATTTTCTCTTTTATATTATATGAAAGATAAAATTCTATTCCATTTGCTTCACCTTTTCCAGAGTTTGTAAATGTTTCATTATTTTCATTTGCGCTAATAGCTATAACATTTTCAAACTTTTTATGATATAATTCAGTTTTTAATTTAAAATATTTTATAAATTTATATTCTATTCCATATACATAATGATAAGAAATAATTGAGGACAAATCAGGGTTTCCCATTACACCAGAAGTATGATAAACTTGTGGAGATTGATAATATTTATTTATAGAAAAATTTAATTTTAAATGTGATGTCAGTTTTTTAGAAATTAATATTCTGGGTGAAAATAGATGTTCTTTAGTGTAATCTTTTTTTTCATATCTTATGCCAGATATAATATTCCATTTAAAAATATTTATTTGATGTTTCAAATATGTAAAATAATAATTATATTCAGATTTTTCTTCTTTCCCTTCATTTACATATTCATCTATATCACTATAAAAGAGTATTGTGGCATTTTCGCCATAGATATTTTTAAAATAGCACTTATTATAATTTATTCCTACTCCAAAATTTATGTTATGAAATTTATTGAAAATATAACTTAATTCTTCGCTAATTGAATATGTTATAAGTCTAATTTTAAAAAGCATTGAATTTTCTATTTCGTTATAAAAAAAGTTCAAATTTCTATACAAAATAGACCGAACAATTAATTTCTTCCCAAAAATAGATTTAAGAATTATTCCTTGAGTGTGGAAATAATTTTCAAATCTTGCAAGTGAATTTTTCAATTTTTGACTTAATTTTTCACTAATTTTTAATTCAGCCTTATCTTTTGAACCTAAAAGTAGTATTGATAATTGATTTCTATCTGAAAGGTTATAATTAAATTTTATTTGATAATCATAAAAATAAGGGAACACTGTAAAATCTGGAAAAAAGTCTTTTGCGATAAGATGAAAATAGCTTTGGCGATAAGAAGATATTATATATGCACCAGATTTTAAAGGGATATTAAAATAACTATCTAATGTTAGTAAGTTTAAATTAATTTTTCCTTCAAAATTGCCATTATTTTTTTCAGAAGTTATCTCAAGAACAGAGCCCATACAATCTCCATACTCTGCTCCAAATCCACTTGCATAAAAATTTATTTCTTTTATTATTTCTGAATTAATTACACTAATAAATCCACCAAAATGAAATGGCAGCAATATTGGTAATCTATCAAAATATATTTTGCTATCATATGGTGTGCCGCCACGCACAATATATATACTTGAAAATCCTATTACTTGCGTCACCCCTGGAAGTGATTGCACTGATTTTAGCACATCGCCCATATTCCCAGCAATTGCCTGTAACTTTTTCTTGTCTATTTTATAGCTGCTTATTTTAGGCCTCTGCCGTTTCCCAATTACTTTAATAGATGGTAACTCAAATACTCTCTTTTTTAATTTAATATTGAGTATTACATCTTCATTAGAAGATATAACAACACTTTTTATAAAAGGTTCATAATTGAAATGAAAAATTTTTATTGTATAATTTGATGGGGAAAGATTTTCAAATTGAAAAAAACCATCCTTATCTGAAACCTGTATTAGTTTTTTCTCCTTTATTAAAATTTGTGCATCAGAAATGGGTTTGCCTGTCGCATCTTCTATAATTTTCCCTTTTATTGTATTACAATATAATGGGTCGCAATAATATAGTATAACAAAAATAACAAAGATTATTTTCATTTCTTTATTTAAAAAGAATTTTTTATCCCTATATCAATATAAAACTTTTTTGAATTAAAAGTTATTCCACCATCTAATAAAAAATTTTCCAATATTTTATATCCGGCTCCAACTGTAAAATAACTTTCACCCTCTATTCTTACATCTGATTGATACTTATAATATTTACTTTCTTGTGTAAATTCATCATAATATGATTCTCGTAAAAGGTCTTCCTTTGTATATTTTTGGTTTAGAATAATCCTCAGAATAAGTTTTTGTGTAACAAGCTTTTCTAAACCTATTTTGATTTTAAAAAATTTGTTATAAAGGATATTATCTTCTTTCTTTATTAATCCTTCATTTGTCATATAAAATTTTTCTTTTTTGATTTTATCAAAATAATATATAAATGTAGTGCCAATAACAGATTCCCTTGAAAGTGCTATAAATAATAATAATTGAATTTGATGCAAAAATCCTTTTTGATTATAAATCTTATATTTGTTTTCATTTTTAACACCATATTTATTTTCGTCATTATAATTACAGGAATACCCTGCTCGCACAAGTAAAAAATTTTTATATTTATAACTTGCTCCAATCTGCCCTCCCATAATTTCTGAATTATATTTTTCTTTTGTAATAGAGTAATTAATATCACTTAAAAAATATTCTGCATTATCTGATTTATGCTTATTATATTCATATTTATTATAATTCAATAATAAAATTAGTTTTATTTTAGAAGAAACTTCAATTATATCACCTATTTTGATGTAATGAACAGTTTTATTCTTCTCAAAGGACGAGGAAGATGATGATGAATACTTTTTCTCAAGAGATATTTTGCTATATTTGTTGTTCTGTTCTGAATTATTGATATTATTTTCTAATGCATAAGAAACCCCAAAAGAATTTCTATAAATTTTAAATCCGAATAAAAAATTATAAAATTGAATTAATTCATCGTTCCTTGATTCTTCCACACTTTCATATAAATATTCTGTTGGGGTGTCTGGAATAATAATATTTCCATTAGTGTTAATATAATAGTTGGAGCGACCAGTTTTTTTAGTTTTCCTGATATCTTTGGATTGCTTTTTTTCAAATTCATAATTTAAGCCTAATACAAATTTTCCTGTTTTAATTTTAAATGGTAAAAATACTGCAACTGGAACCCCAAATGATATTTCATTTTCAGGATGTTGATATTTTTCCATACTAATTTCATTTGGTGGATAGTCCGTTGCATTATTTGTATCAATATTTATTTCTCTTAATTCCCATTCCTTTATATAGCTAAACTCATCAGAATTATTATAAAGTGTAGATGTGAATATAAATATTTTTCTATCAATATAAGAAAGATATGCTGGATTGAAAAAAGAGATACATTCGTATGTTTCAATTATACTTATCCTATTATAAACAGAATCAATATTACTATAAATTACAAGAGGAGCTCCATAAAAAAAGGGTATAAGTAATAGATATTTTAAAAATCCCTTTATCATATTGATGATAGGATAATAAATATTTTTAATTATGTCAAGGTGATTTAGTATTTTGGGGCATTATCATAAAGAAATAGAATGTTCTATTATATAAAGATTTGACATTTAAGATTAATTATTGTAGTCTTTAATAACTATATATTTTGGAGGGTGCCATTATGTTAAAGCCTGAAGATTATATTGTTAGAGGAAGAAAGGGTTATAAGACTGTGCTTGAAATGGTTGAAAAGAGTTGTAAGCAATATAGTAAAAAAGTTGCACTTCAAATGAAGATACAAGATATATATGAAAAAATTACTTATGAGGAGCTCTGGAATAAATTAAATGCAGTAGCTAAAGCTTTAAGAAAAATGATTTTATTTCCAAAGGAAAGGGTTGGGATTTATAGTGAAAATCGGCCTGAGTGGGGAATAGCATATCTTGGTATTGCTCGTGCAGGCGGAGTTGTTGTTCCATTAGATGCTCAGCTTAATCCATCAGAACTTGAATATATTTTAAATCATTCTAAAACAAAATTTATTTTTACTTCCAAGCGGTATATTGATAATGTAAAAGAGATATGGAAAGAAGTGAAAAGCCTGAAAAAGATTATATGTTTTGATGAGGTAAAAATAGAGAAAAATATAATAACATTAGATGATTTAATTGATAAAGGTGAAAAGATAAAAAAAATTTTTATGCCTAAGCCCAGGCAGGATACGCTTCTTGCTATATTATATACATCTGGAACTACAGGAGTTGCCAAAGGTGTAATGCTGACACATAAAAATATTATTTCTGATATTGAACTTGCTTCTCAGATGTTATTGTTTGATGAGAATGATACTTTTCTTTCAGTTTTACCAATTCATCATTCATTTGAATGCACAGCGGGGTTTTTAACTCCTCTTTATAATGGTGCAACAATAACTTATGCAGAAAGTCTTAAATCTGCAAATATTATTGCTAATATTAAAGAGACAAATGTTACACTTATGTTAGGAGTTCCGCTTCTATTTGAAAAATTATATAAAGGGATTGTAAAGGCAATAAAAGAGAAGCCATTATATGTGCAATTAATATTTTTTCTCAGTATGTTTATTGTAAAAGCGGTCCGTAAGCTTACTGGTAAAAAAATAGGACAAAAGGTCTTTAAATCTCTGCGTGAGAAAGCAGGATTATCTACAATAAGATTTTTTGTTAGTGGTGGTGGTCCACTTCGTCCAGATATTGCAGAGGCATTTGATGATTTGGGATTAACAATACTACAGGGGTATGGTTTAACAGAAACTTCACCTGTTGTGTCTGTAAGCACACTTGAGCATATGAATTATTATTCTGTTGGACTTCCTCTCCCGGAATTAGAAGTTAAGATTGATAACCCTGATGAAAATGGAATAGGCGAAATCCTTGTTAAAGGTGATATTGTTATGAAAGGATATTATAGAGACAGAAAAGAGACTAAAAAAGTATTAAAAAATAAGTGGTTTTATACAGGTGATTTAGGATATATTGATAAAGATGGTTTTATTTATATTACTGGGAGAAAAAAGAATGTAATTGTGACAGCAGGTGGAAAAAATGTATTTCCAGAAGAGATAGAAGAAAAACTTAATGCATCTCCATTTATACTTGAATCAATGGTATATGGAGAGCAGATTTCTGAAAAGGACAAAAGCGAAACAATTTCAGCTTTGATTGTTCCAGATTATCAGGCAATTGATGAACATAGCCGAAAATTGGGCATAAAATTTACTAACGAAAAGATTCAACATCTTATAAATAATGAGATTCGAAAAGCCTGCGCTAAATTTCCACCATATAAACGTGTAACAGATTTCAAAATTCATCCTGAAGAACTTGCAAAAACTTCAACAAGAAAAATAAAGCGATATCTATATTTAGAGAAAAAATACAAAGTAAAGTAAATATAAATTTTTCAATTCTCATTGCCGATATTTAATATTGAATTTTTTTAAAATTATTTAAGGAGAATTAAGTGAAGGTGAAAGCTAGTATTATAAATACTATATTAAAAAAATATGGGTATAAATTTGTTTTTGATAAAATTCATGCAGATACAGAATTGAAAAAGTATAAAAAATATGAGCCAAATTTTGATACTCATAAATATCTTACAATAAAAACAACTAATAATATTGTTGTGGGGAGAATTTATACACATAATACCTCAAAATCAATATCACTTACAAAAATAGAATTGAATGAAGAAGAAATTAATAAAATTCTTGCTTTCTTTAAATTTTTCAGGATAAAGAATTATGAAAAAATATTAAAGGAAATAAATAAAGTTACAGGTATAAATCCGAAGGAACTTCATTCTGATATTATTAGGAATAATGTATATCAGCGTAGAAAAAATATATATTAATGGAAGATAATATTACTTTAGGTAAATTATTTGTTGTAGCTACCCCCATTGGTAATCTTAAAGATATAACTTTTCGTGCAATTGAAATATTAAATAAAGTTGATATAATTTTAGCTGAAGATACAAGAAGAGCTCTCAAGTTACTAAATTATTATAATATAAAGAAACATATTGAAAGTTTTTTTGTAGGGAATGAATATAAAAAGACCCCAAGAGTAATAAATAAGCTTTTGAATGGTAAAAACATAGCACTTATAAGTGAAAGTGGGATTCCGTGTATTTCTGATCCGGGGAACTATCTTGTATCAGAATGTCATAAAAATAGAATACCTGTTATTCCTGTTCCTGGTCCTTCAGCTTGTGTTGCTGCGCTTTCTGTTTCAGGTATTGCATCAGTTCCATTTCTATTCATTGGATTTCTCCCACGGAGTGCCAAAAAACGAAATAAGATTTTGAAAAAAATTGAAAATTTAGAGTGGAATGTTATTTTATACGAATCTCCACATAGAGTCAAAAAAACACTTAATTTATTAAAAGATTA